>Ga0228698_1000192_pt1 | contig 56541 bp, 36 predicted proteins | sample McNCre117_Aug_MG_FD_178015 | JGI IMG/M metagenome (GOLD analysis project Ga0228698, IMG submission 178015) | Freshwater microbial communities from McNutts Creek, Athens, Georgia, United States - 1-17_Aug_MG | ecosystem: Environmental > Aquatic > Freshwater > Creek | place: USA: Georgia... | reverse complement strand
ACCCCAACATCGCCTATTTTGAAGAAACCGACATCAATAACGTCATGTTCAATCAGGCGAATTATATCCGTCATATCGAGCGGTTCAGAAAATACCGCTTCGTCAACATCTTTGCCGGTGGCTGCCCCGACAACGCCCTGTCCGAAGGTGATTTGCAGAATGAAGGACTGATTCCGGAATCATAAGCCCAAAGGGTCCCGTGACCGAGACGGGGCATAAGGATTTGGCATGCGTATCGCCATATTGGGGGCCACCAGTCAGCTTGCATCTGATCTGATCCTGCGGCTGAAATCCCGCCCATATTCGCTGACCCTGTTCTCACGGCGGCCTCAGGATGTCGCCATTTGGGCCGTCCGACATGGCTTGGACGCCCCATCCCTGGGATATGATGATTTGGCGGGCGGCAGCTATGACGCCCTGCTGAATTTCGTCGGTGTCGGCAATCCCGCCCGTGCCGCCGAAATGGGGCGGCAGATCTTTGAGGTTACCCAGCATTACGATCAGCTATGTCTGCGCTATTGCCAGGATCACCCGAACTGCCGTTACGTCTTCCTGAGCAGTGGAGCGGTGTATGGGGATGCCTTTTCCCAACCCGTTACCCACCAAAGCAGCGCCATCATTCCCATCAACGCTTTCGGGCCATCGAATCATTACGCCGCCGCCAAACTTTATGCGGAATGCGTTCATCGCTCTTTGCCCGATCGGCCGATCATTGATGTTCGGGTTTTCAACTACATCAGCGACAGCCTGGACATTGAAAGCCGCTTTTTCATCGCCGATATTCTGCGCGCCATCCGCAATGGCGAAACCTTACGGACCACCGATCAGCCGATGGTGCGGGACTTCCTGCATGTCGAGGACTTTGCGGCCCTGATCACCGCTTTGTTAAGTGCGGCTCCGGCCAATATGGCGGTGGATTGCTATAGCGCCGCCCCCATCAGCAAACAGGAGCTTCTGGCCCTGATGCAGGACACATTCGGCCTGCAATATCAGATCGTCCCACGCCCGGACGTCATCAATGCCAGCGGCGACAAGCCGTTTTATTATTCCAAGAACCGTCAGGCCGAGATCTTTGGCTATCAGCCAAGCCGGACTTCGGCAGCGGCCATTCTTGAAGAGGCCCGGAAAATTCTTATGCGGTGATCGGGTTCGATCACCGCATAATCAGTTTTCCCTCGCCGGGCGCGGCCATCCGGCCGCTTGGCCGGTATCAGGCGCCGGTCAAAGCCCCCAAATAGGTGGCTCCCAATTGGCCGCCATTGCGCCGGTCATGTTCGTTCAGCAGGTGCAGAACCAAATCCACCGACTGATAGCAATCGTGCAGAATTTCTGCCGTCGCCAGCAATTCACGATCCGACAGCAATTCCAGACGGGTGAAATCGCGTACGAAAATCGCATCCGCCCACAAAAGCTGGCTCAGACCGGCATAGATGTTGTTATCGACCATCATCGGCTGAATGACGCGGCTGACGGTCGGGAAAAAGCGATGGAAGACAAAGCCGCGTTCCCGCAGGAAGATTTCCATTTCCGAGAACAGCGGCTGTCCTTCGTACATTTGCAGGAATTCGACTTCGGATTGGATCACCAAAGTGGTCTTCAGACGCTCTTCCGCATTCTGCAACACCATCAATTCGGCGCCCTGAATGTCCATCTTCAACAGATCGACACCGGCGGTTTCCGGCATATCGTCCAGACGCACCGTATCCAGATCGGTTTCAGAGGTCACAGTGCCCCAGGTGGGGAAGCCATGGAACAGGCCCAGCACCTTTTGATTGGGCTGCAACAGCGACGTCATGCCCTGAGCAAAGCAGAACTTCAGACGGTGCTGTTTGCCATCGCCGACGGCATGGGGCAGATAGGTTTCGTGCGGCCCCTTCAGATTGTTCAGACGGTCCAAAGCTTCGGGGTTGGGTTCAAACCCGACCACATCGGCGACCTCGGCCCGCAGCAAGGGCGCATAGGGCGGCTCGGAATCGATCATGTTGGCCCCAATATCGACCACCTTCACATGAACGTTTACGCCGGTCAGTTCTTTCAAAGGCCGGGCCATCGGAGGCAAACTCATGATAATCTTCACCTTCTTAAAAATGTCATTCCATAATCCGGTAATCGGAACCGATCACCGCAGCCCTTAGCCAGCGAATGCCAGAATGCGCTGAACACCCGCCCGCACGTCTTCTTCCAACCCGCATGTGGCAATGCGGATATGGCTGGTATAAGCCTCTCCGAAGCTGCTGCCGGGGATGACGGCGGTATGCTGCTCGGCCAACAGGCGTTCGGCAAAAGCAAAATCGTCCAGACCGCAGGCGCTGATATCCAGGAAGAAATAGAACCCCGCATCCGGCGGCGTAAACGAAATCCGGTTGGACTGCCGCAAAACATCCGTGCACCAAGCGGTGATGGACGAGCAACGGGTCCGAACGCTGGCCGTATACTCGCTGAACGTATTCAGCGCCTCGACACATCCCAATTGCGTGAAAATCGGCAGACACGAAATCAGGGTCGAGACGGATAAAGAGAATTTTTCCGCCACCATGGGATGGGCCAGAATGTATCCAGTCCGGAAGCCGGGCACCGAGAAAATCTTCGAAAACGAAGACATCACGACCAACCGCAATTCTCCGGCCGCCACATGCGGCGCCAAGGAATAGAATTGCCGTCCAAAGCTGATATCCCCATATGTCTCGTCGCTCAGCAGCCAAATTCCGCGCTTGGCGCATTCCGCAACCAGACGGTCCAACACATCCTGGCTGTAAACGGCGCCGGTCGGGTTATTGGCGGAATTGACGATGATCGCCTTTGGCTGTGCCGCCATGGCCTGATCAATGGCATCATGGGTCAGGGCATAGCCCGTTTCCGGCGATAAGGGAACCGAGGTGACATTCAGACCGATATGCGTCGCCGCCGCCCAATAGGTCGGAAAGGCTGGCGTGAAGAACACGACCTGATCCCCGCGATTGCAGACGATATCCAAAAACTGATTGATGATCAGATTGGCCGGGCTGATGACCACATTGCCTTCTGACAGGGACAGGCCCAGCGCCGTATGATACAGACGGGCAACGGCCTGCCGCAAAGCCGGAACCCCGGATGAATAGGTATAGCCGACTTCGCTGCGCCGTAACGAGGCAACCACTTCGTCAATGGCACCTTCCGGCGGGTTCAGACGCGGATTGCCCAATTCCAGGTGATAGACACGCTCCCCCCGCTGTTCCAGCTGACGGGCATCTTCCAGAACCTTGAACATTTGCTGGCCGATCAGAGCCTCACCCCGGAAAGAAAACATACTTTCAGCCTTTCTCGTAACAACCTGTCCGGCGACGCGCCATGCTAGCGGATACGCCCGTAATTGTCATCCAAACGGACAATATCGTCCTCGCCCAGATAACCGCCGGACTGTACTTCGATAATGTGCAACGGGACTTTACCCGGGTTTTCCAGTCGATGAACCTGACCAGCCGAAATAAAAGTCGATTGATTTTCATGCAGCAGGAACGAGTCATCTCCCCGTGTCACCAATGCCGTTCCCTGCACGACCACCCAATGTTCAGCCCGGTGATGATGCATCTGCAACGATAATTTCTGACCCGGCTTGACGGTGATCCGCTTCACCTGAAAGCGGTCGCCCAGATCGATCTGACGATAACTGCCCCACGGACGATGGGTGGTGGTGTTCTGAGTCACCCGTTCGTGACGGGCTTCGGCCTTAAGACGATCAACGATCAGCTTCACATCCTGGGCGCAATCCCGCCGCGTCACCAAAACCGCATCATCGGTTGAAACGACGACCACGTCATCCAGCCCGGCCACCGCCACCGCCAATTCTTCCGAGCGGACATAGCTGTTGCGGGTATTCAGCAGGGTCACATCCCCCAGGGCCACATTACCCTCGGTATCCTTATCGCCAATATCCCACATGGCCGACCACGAGCCGACATCGTTCCAGCCCATCTGGACCGGCACGACGGCGGCCCGGTCGGTCTTTTCCATGACGGCATAATCGATGGAATCAGAGGGCGATGCGGCAAAGGCCTGGGCGTCCAGACGCCAAAAGGCTCCATCGGCACGGCCATCGCTCAAAGCCTGACGGCAGGCGGCGACCATCGCCGGATTGAACCGCTCCAGCTCGCCCAAATAGCCCTTGGCAGACAGCAGGAAAATACCGCTGTTCCACAAATAGGACCCCTCGGCCAAATAGCGTTCCGCCGTCGGCAAATCGGGCTTTTCCGCAAAGCTGCCGACCAGATGAACGCCATCACTTTCCGGCAATGCCGCGCCGGTCTGAATGTAGCCATAGCCGGTTTCCGGATATTCCGGCGTAATGCCGAACGTCACCAGCTTGCCCGCCGCCACGGCCTTGACTCCCTGGGCGACAGCGCGGCGGAAACTGGCCTGATCCTGAATGACATGGTCAGACGGCATCACCAGCATGATGGCATCATCCTGCTGTTCCAGCAGGCGCAAGGCCGCCACGCAAACCGCCGGAGCCGTATTGCGCCCCTGCGGTTCCAGAATGATTCCGGCGGGCATAAGCTCTAGCTTGGCCATCTGCTCTAGAACGATGAAGCGATGTTCTTCGTTGCTGATCACCAGCGGAGCCGAAAAATCCGGTCCCTGTACGCGCAGAACGGTTTCCTGGAACATCGAACGCGACGAAACCAAAGGCAGGAATTGCTTGGGATAGCTGCCACGCGACAACGGCCACAACCGTGTTCCCGTGCCGCCGGACAGAATGACGGGCGTTACAATCGTCATCTCAGCCATGTCCTTCTGCTTGCAGATCGGGGCAGGTGATCCCGGCCGCCGCCAGATAGATTTTCAATTCATCCATCAGGTGATCCAGATTGTCCTGATGATCGGCCTCGGCCCGCGCCACCAGCACGGCTTGGGTGTTCGAGGCCCGCAACAGCCACCAGCCCTGGGGACGGGAAACACGCACGCCATCCACCTCGGACATGGTTGCCCCCTCGGCCTTCAGGCGGGTGCGAACGGCTTCGATCACCGAGACCTTTTGCTCATCCGGGCAGTCAAAGCGCACTTCCGGCGTATTCACCAGACGCGGCAAATCGGCAAACCATTCGGCCAGACTGACCGGCAGGGCGGACACCACCGATAACAGGCGGGTGGCGGCATACAGCGCATCATCAAAGCCGTAATACCGATCGGCAAAGAAGATATGACCGCTCATTTCCCCCGCCAACGGCGCTTTGATCTCGGCCATCAGCGTCTTGATCAGCGAATGCCCGGTTTTGCCCATCACCGGCTGACCACCCATGGCCTGGATTTGGTCAAACAGCATCTGGCTGGCCTTGACATCGGCAATGATCGGAGCCCCGGGATGGGATTCCAAAACATCCCGGGCCAGCAGGACCATGTATTGATCCCCCCACAGAATGTTCCCCTGCCCGTCAATGACGCCCAAACGGTCGCCATCACCATCAAAGGCCAAGCCCAAATCAGCCTTTTCCGCCAGAACGCATTCCCTCAATTGCACCAAAGTGTGGGGGTCCGTCGGATCGGGGTGATGATTGGGAAAGGTTCCGTCGATTTCGGCATTGATCACCACATGCCGCCCCGGAAGCTGAGCAATGACGGCCTGCACCATCTCGCCCGCCGCCCCATTGCCGGGATCCCAAACCACCGTCAGCGGACGCTTGGCCGTGCTGTATCCCTGCAGGACCGCATCGATATAAGCCGGATGGATATTGATGGCTTCTTCGCGGCCTTCGCCGTTTTCCAATGCCCCCAAGGCGGCAATCTCGCCCAGACGACGAATCGCCTGACCGTAAAACGGCTTGCCGGCCAACATCATCTTGAAGCCATTGTGATCCGGCGGATTATGCGAGCCGGTGATCTGAATCGCCCCGTCGCTTTGCTGCACTTTTTGCGCATAGTACAAAGCCGGAGTCGGCCCCGTCCCAATGCGAATCGCCACGCAACCAGCCGCCTTGATCCCATCGACAACCGCCTGTTCCAGAACCGGCGAAGACAAACGCCCATCCCGGCCCACACAAATGCGATCGCCCCCCGTCTGCTGCTTTACCAGCGTGGCAAAGGCCTGACCGATGGCAAAGGCATCCTGCGGAAACAGGGTTTGCCCGACGATGCCACGGATGTCGTATTCCCGAAGAATGGTTGAATGAAAGGTATGCACGATTTGACCCATCCTTCCCGCTGATAAAGGGGCGGTTATAAACTTTGCGCCAAACGCGCTTCGACCTGCTCGCACAGGTAATGGTACAGGCAGATATGAACCTGCTGGATCAGCGGCGTGTGACGGGACGGAACATCCAACAAAATGTCGGACAGGTCACGCAGACGGCCACCGCCTTCACCCGTCAGGGCAATGGTGCGCATGCCCATCTTTTTAGCCTGGGTAAAGGCCGCCACCACATTCTTGGAATTGCCGCTGGTCGACAGGCCGATGATCACCCCATCCGTCTCGCCATAGGCTTCCACCTGACGGGAAAACACCGTGTCGTAATCATAATCATTGGCCCAGGCCGTCAGCACTGCCGGATTGCTGGACAGGCAAATTGCCTTGAACGCCCGCCTTTCCCGCAAAAAGCGCCCGACAAATTCCCCGGCAATATGCATGGAATCCGACGCCGAACCGCCATTGCCGCATAACAGAACCATCCTGTTATGCTGAAACGCCGATGAAACGGCATCAATGGCCGCCTGCATCCGTTCAGAATCCAAGCTGTCGATGGTCTGTAAAATCACATCAGCCGATGCTTTCAGATAATCACGCATGCGCCGTTACCTGCCCCTGTCTGGAGGAATGCTTAGAAAACCGCCGGCAGATCCGCCAGATTGGGATGATGACGGTCCTTTTCCGAGGTAATCGCCTCGGCAATATCAATCGGCCACTGAATCCCCAGCGCCGGATCCGCCCAATTCAGGCCCATATACAGATTGGGCACGAAGTGATCCGACATTTTATAGGTAATCTCGGTATCGTCTTCCAAGGTACAGAAGCCATGGGCAAAGCCCATCGGGGCCAGAATGGCCATCGGCTGATCAGCCGACAGGTCAAAGCTGACATGCTGCCCAAAGGTCGGGGAATCCCGGCGGATATCAACGACGACATCAAAGGCGCGTCCCCGGATCAGGCGAATCAGCTTGTGCTGGGCGCGGGGCGGTGCCTGGAAATGCAGGCCGCGAATGGTTCCGGCCTTGGCCGAATGGGACCAGCTATCTTGCACAAAGGGGAAGTCGATCCCCAAAGCCGCGAATTTCTGCAGATCATAGGTTTCGGCAAAGGCGCCACGATCATCGCGGAACAGGTCCAGATGAATCACCTTCACATCCGGCAAAGCGGTATCAGAGATCTTCACGGTGTTATTTCCCCTGACGTTGGGCCAGCAGACGGGACACCCCTTGGGCCAGATCAATCTTGGGCGACCAGCCGGGCAGAGTCTCGCCCCGCCATGGGGTGGGCATATTGCGCGGCGGCTGGGTAAAGGCACCGCGATTGACCGTCACGGCGGCTCCGGTCGCCTGCTGGAACTGGGCCACCAGATCAGCAGAAGACGTATCCTGCGGGGCACAAATGGAATAGGTCCGGTGCTGACCGGCCACCAGATCCCCCTGTTCCATCAGCCGGGCGGCCTGGATAAAGGCGGCGGCCACGTCTTCGACATGGACGAAATTCACCCAAAATTCGTCGCTGGGCAGATTGACCGGTGATCCATTGGCACAGGCATCGCCAATCACCGTCATCAATTTGCGGCGGATGTCATGCTCGCTGTAAATTTCGTACAGAATCAGCGTTGCCACCGCCATGCCATAGGCATCGGCGTAATAGGCCAGAATATCGTCAAACGCCTGCTTGCTGGCGGCGTACAGATTCAAAGCCCGGTAATCATCGGTGTTGTAATGCTGGAAAAAGGTTCCCGCCGTCACCATGCGCTGGCAACCGGACAGGCGCATACCTTCCAGCAATTGACTGCCATACAGGATATTGCTTTCCACCAGCGGCGTGATATCGGCGGTCTTGTGGTCGCGGCAATAAAGCGACGCCACATGAAACACCGCATCGGGTTTCGCCTGCTGACAGATCTCCACCACCCGTTCGGTGGTGCCATCCAAGGGATGGAGATGAACGGCCATCGCCTCCAGCGTCTGGGTTTTTGTTCCTGCCCGCACCGGAGCATGAACCTCGATTCCCGCAGACTGAAGCTGGCGAACCAGCTCCAGACCCAGATGACCGGCAGCGCCGGTGACGATGGCCCGTTCCATAGGCTTAGAACTTCTTGGCGAAGTCCGAGAAGACTTCGCACATACGGTCTACATCGGCCGCACCGATACCCTGGTGGCAACCCAACAGCACGCCACCGCGCATCACGGCATCGGCATTCGGATAGCCGCCATCGCGTTCGCGGCGTTCGATCCCGGCAAAGCCCGGCTGACGCAGGATGTTGCCGGTGAAGACGGTACGGGTCTGCACATTGTTGCTTTCAAAGGCAATCTGCAGATCGCGGCGGATGAACGGCGCTTCGGGGCGGACGATCAGCGGGAAAGCCAGCCAGCCGGTGGTGACGCGGGGGTCTTCCTTCGGCAGGATGAACCAATCCTGATGCTGGGCAAAGAACGCCTTCAGACGGGCAAAGTTGTCGATGCGGGTCTGAATATAGCGCGGCAGCTTCTGGTACTGGACCAGGCCAAAGGCCGCGCCGATTTCCGACGGCAGGAAGTTGAAGCCAACCGCCGAGAAGACGAACTTGTTGTCATACGGAATGCCGTCGACTTCGATGTTAAAGCGGTCTTCGATCTTTTCCGATTCGCCGACCAAGCTGGAGCTGCGGCCCCAACCGCGCAGCAATTGCGCCTTTTCGATCAGTTCGGGATTGCTGACGCAGACCATGCCGCCAAAGCCGCCAGCGGTCATCACATGCGAGGCATAGAAGCTGGTACAGGAAATGTCGGTCAGGCTGCCGGTCGGCTTGCCGTCATACAGGGCGCCCACGGTATCGGCGGAATCTTCGATCACCACCAGATTGTGCTTGTCGGCAATGGCGCGCAACGCTTCCCAATTCGGCAAATTGCCGATCAGATTGGGGATCATCAGGGCGCGGGTCTTGGGGCCGATCATCTCTTCGACCTGGGCCACGTCCACCACATAGGTGTCCAGTTCGACGTCAACGAAGACCGGGACCAGACCGCATTGCAGCAGCGGCGCAACGGTGGTCGAGAAGGTCAAAGCCGGGGTGATGACTTCGGAACCGGCGGGCAGGCCCAGGCTGGCAATGGCCAGCAGATTGGCGGACGAGCCGGAATTGACCATCAAACCGGTGGTCTTGCCGAACAGACCGGCGACCTTTTCTTCAAATTCACGGACAGCCGGGCCACTCATCAGAGCATGAGAGCGGTTCTTCAGAACATCGACCACCGCATCAATTTCTTCTTGGCCATAAACGGCTTCGGCATAAAACACACGCTTCGCAGAGCTCATGGTCACAACCTTCATGATCTAGAATTATCTACCGCTCGAACCGGTCCCCATTGGGGATTACGGCTCTCTCATACTCTCTGTTATCCCGCGAGTCAGCGGGTAAAGGAAGAAGCCCAGGACACTGCGTGCCCCAACCTTGATTTCCGCACTGACCGTCATCCCGGCAATCATCTGAACACCCGGCGGAATGTTGCGCAGCTTGACGCTGTCAACGGTCACCTGTGCCCGGTGATAGGCACCATCCTGATTCGACGCATGGCCCATGGCTGCCGCGATATTATCCTGGCTGCTTTTAACCATGCTGGAACCGGAATCCTGACTGATCGCCCGCAGCTTGCCTTCCAGCCAGCCATTCTTTTGGAAGGGGAAGGCATCCACCTTGATCAACGCCGTATCGCCCGGCTTGATAAAGCCGATATCGCTAGAGCTGATCGCCACATCGGCAATCATCGCCACGTCCGAGGGAACCAACGTCACCAAGGCTTCGCCGCCTTGCAGAACCGATCCAACCGACCGTTTGGCCACGTCCAGCACCACGCCATTTTCGGGGGCGATCACCGCCACCAAATCGCGGACACGCACGGCCTTGGTCAGGTTTTCATCGACACGGCTTAGCTCGGTGCGGACACGCACCAGCTCTTCCAGCATCTGCCGATTCCATTCATCGACAAATGCCTGACGCTCGGCGCGCTTGGAATCGATGGCGTGACGCAATTCCGACAGATGATTAACGGCGTTCTGGAAATCCCGCTCGGTCCGCATGCGGATGGTTTGAGCCTCCATCAATTGCAGCTTCGAGCCGGTCTGCGTCTGCATCAGGGCCATGCGCATATTTTCAGCTTCGCGGGCAATGGACAGCTGATGTGACAGCGAGGTGCGATCTTCCTCGGTATTCTTCATATTGGCTTCCAGCCGGCTGATTTCCTGGCTGTAGACCTCTAACCGCGAGGCATATTGCGCCTGACGCTGCCGGTACAGAGTTCCCTGCAGCAATTCATCCGGATCGGCGGTGTTCTGGGCCGCATAGGGGCGCTTATTCGCCTCCATCTCCAGCCGCCGGTACTGGGCCAGCAAAGACCGCTGCTGCTGCGACAGGGAAACCATGTCCGCTTCGGCAAAGGTCGGATCCAACGTCGCCAGCAACTGGCCCTTGGCCACCTTGTCCCCCGGCTTGACCAGCAATTCACGAATGATGCTGCGGTCAATGGGCTGCAAGACGATGGGCGGCGTATCCGGGATCAGACGCCCCGTCGCCACCACCACCGTATCCACCTGGACGATCCCGGCAATCAAGACCAACAGCACGAACATGCAGGCTGCCCACAGGTGAATGTGGGACAGATGACGCGGCGGGGCCTCGGAAATCAGTTCTTCCAGATCCGACTGAAAGGCAACAGCCTCCGGCATCAGCTCCGAACCGGGCGGGGCTGCCAAATTGAAGCCCTTCCAGGTCCGAAGACGCTGCGAACCAGAAACCAGATTATTGCGGATTTTATTGACGATGAGGTTCAATGGAGGTGCTGCGTCTGTTGTTGCCACAAATGCCGGTACACATCACACCGCTCTAGCAGCGTGTTGTGTGGCGCGAAATCGATCAACTGACCTCGTTCAAGAACAAGGATACGGTCGGACTTAACCAAAGACGAAAGACGGTGCGACACGATGATCATTGTCCGCCCCTGGGCGATATCATTCAAATTATTTTGAACGATCGCCTCGCTATCCGGGTCCAAAGCACTGGTCGCTTCATCGAAAATCAACAAACGGGGATGCGTCACCAAGGCGCGCGCAATGGCGACACGCTGGCGCTGCCCACCCGAGAAGTTCGAGGCGTTTTCTTCGACCATCGTGTCATAGGACATGGGCAAACGCTCGATGAACTCATCCGCCCCAGCCATGCGGGCCGCCCGCAGGATTTCATCCAGCGATGCATCCGGCTTGGCCGCCGCAATGTTTTCACGAATGGTGCCACGGAACAGCAGATTGTCCTGCAACACCACACCAATGCTGCGACGCAGATGGTTGATATCGATATGCCGCAAATCGGCACCATCCAGACGAATCAGTCCCGAATCGGGCATATGGATGCTTTGGATCAAACGGGTAATGGTGGTCTTGCCCGATCCCGAACGCCCGACGACACCAATCATCTGACCTTCCTCGACCTTAAAGGAAATATCCCGCAAGGCCGGGTTCGAGGCACCATGATAGGTAAAGTTCACGCTGGTAAATTCCAGATTGCCGACGATCAGCGGCCGGGCCTGACGCATGCCGGGCGTCCGCTCCGGCTTGGCGTTCATCACCGCCCCCAGCATTTTCACCGACAAAGCCGTTTCCTGATATTCATTGATCAGGGCGACAATCTGCACCAGCGGTCCCGAAACACGACCGGACAACATGTTGAAGGCGATCAATGACCCCAGGGTCAAAGTGCCGTCAAACACATCCATCGCCCCCAGGGCCAGGATCGTGATCTGCATCAGATGTTCCAGACCATGGGTCAGCACATTGCCCAAAGAACTGATCTTGCCGACCGCCATATGGCGGCGCATGGCTTGGGCAATCTTGTTGTCCCAGGACTTTTGCCGTTCGCCTTCCAGCACCAGCGACTTGACGGCGCGCATGCTGTGCAGCGTTTCCACCAGATGGGATTGACGCTCGCCTTCCGACTGATACAGACGGTCCAGCTGATAGCGGAAGGTCGGCACCATGCCGGCAATCACCAAGGCAATCAGCCCCGAGAAAACCAGCACCATGATCGTCAGCTTCAGGCTGTAAAAGGCCAGCATCACCAGCAAAATCGGCAGAACGATGGTGTCCAGAATCAGCTGGAACAAACGCCCGGTCAGAAATTGACGCAGCTTTTCCGTTTGCTGCATATGACGGGTCAAAACCCCCGCCGTATGACTTTCAAAGAATTCCAGCGGCAAACTCAGCAGATGCTGGAATGTTTTGGACACCAAACGCGCATCAATGCGATTGGTGGCATAGAGCATCAGGTTTTGCCGGACATAGCCGAAAATACCGTCAAAAGCCAAAAGGACCAGGAAGACCAGCACCACAAACAGCAAGGTCTGATAGCTGTGATGGGTGATCACCTTATCAACCACCACCTGGAATAACAGGGGGATCGCGTAACTGATCAGATTGGCCAAAATGGCGGCAATGGCGATGGACCGAAAGGATTTGGCATGCCGCAGAATTTCCGGCATGAACCAGCGCAGGCCAAAGGGCTGGTTTTCGTCATCCAGGTCATAGACCCGTTTGCACAAAATCAGCGAGCCGCTCCAGATCGCCATAAATTCGGCCTGCGGCATCAGGAAGATTCCGTCCTGCTCCCGCAAGGGATCCAGGATGGCAACGGATTTTACGCCTTCGGGATCGGTGACGATATCAACGACGATCATCCATGTGCCGTCACGGCGCACGACCATGGCGGGATAAGCCCCGCCCAGGGACATCAAATTAGTCCAGGAACAATCGTGAAGGGCGCGGCCTTTCAGCTTGGCACCCTTCATGACACGCAATACGGACTTGATCAGGTCGTCGGTGCCGATACTGCCAATCTCTTCCGGCGTCAGATGCAGGCCGTGATGGATTGCGACAATAAACAGGCATCGCAGCGCGGTATGATGAGGGGTCACGGAGGAGTCCTTGAGTAATCAGAGTCAGGACGCGCGCAACAGCGTATCGAAATAATCGATCGTGCGGCGCAATCCCTCTTCCAACGGGATGGTCGGCTGCCATCCCAGAATATCCTTGGCTTTGGTGATGTTCGGCTGCCGCTGCTTGGGGTCATCGCTTGGCAACGGCTTGCGGATGATCTCGGACTTGGAACCGGTCAGTTCAATCACCTTTTCCGCCAATTGCAGAATGGTGAATTCACCCGGATTGCCCAGATTGATCGGCCCGGTCACATCGTCCGGGCTGTTCATCAGGCGAATAAAGCCTTCGATCAGATCATCCACATAGCAGAAAGAGCGGGTCTGGCTGCCATCACCGAAAATGGTGATCGAATGGCCCTGCAGGGCCTGCATGATGAAATTGGACACAACGCGCCCGTCATTGGGATGCATGCGCGGGCCATAGGTGTTGAAGATCCGCGCCACCTTGATGCGCAGGGCGTGCTGACGCCAGTAATCAAAGAACAGGGTTTCGGCGCAACGCTTGCCTTCGTCATAGCAAGAGCGGATGCCGATCGGATTCACATTGCCCCAATATTCTTCGGGCTGAGGGTGAACCGACGGATCGCCATAGACTTCCGAGGTCGAAGCCTGAAAGATCTTCGCCCGCAGACGCTTGGCCAGGCCCAACATGTTGATGGCGCCGTGCACGCTGGTCTTGGTGGTCTGGACCGGATCATGCTGGTAATGCACCGGCGAAGCCGGACAGGCCAGATTGAAGATCTCGTCCACTTCCAGATAAAGCGGAAAGGTCACATCGTGACGGATCAGCTCGAAATGCGGATTGTCGAGCAGGTGCAGAATGTTATTCTTGCTGCCGGTGAAGAAGTTATCGACGCAGATGACGTCATGGCCCTGCTGCAACAGCCGCTCACAAAGATGAGACCCGAGGAAGCCCGAGCCCCCCGTCACCAGGATTCGTTTCTGCTTGAACATCATCACATCCATATAGAACCAATCAGATCCGCCCGTTCTGAACAGACCGGACGCACTCTCCCAGATAGACAGCGGCACTGTCTACACCCTTATCATCGGGTAAAGACGGTAAATTTGTCGTTTCACTGCTTAATAAAGACAGTAAAACCCCATAGACCATGGCATATAAATATCGCACAAATATCTTAATAATATCTATACGATATCGCTTTTATCACCCAAGCCGCTCAGCAACCACCATCCGGACCCATGCCGCCCGGCTAAGCCCCAAACGTTTTGCATCCTGATCGATCTGACGTAGGGTTTGATCATCGAAACGCAACAACACCGGTTCCTTTTTGTTTTTCTTAACCTCTGGCTCCCGCGATGGAGCTGCCCCATCGATGAACGCAGCGGCAATTTTTTCAGCATCCGAAGATTTGATATCTTTTTGATCTCTTTTCGGTTTCGCTGCAATAGCCATTCGATATCGCTCCGATATGTATTTTACACAAAAATACGGTCAGACAAAAACTTCAGCTCGTTACAGGCCTTGGAATCAGGATTGGTCATTTCCAGAACCGACAGCCCCAGACTGGCCGCATTGGGAAAGGCTTTGCGACGACCGATCATCGCATCCAGCAAGGTGATCTCTTTATTCTCGCCCATCGCCTGGGCGGCTTCGCGATTATCGCTGCCCTGGGAATCGGCACAGGAAACAACGGCCAGAACTTTCATATCCGGATTGATCAACCGCGCTTCGGTGACCAATTCACCAATCCGATCCATGGCCCAGACATCAAAGGAGCGCGGTTGAAACGGCAACAAAACCGTATCGGCTACCGTCAGCGCCGCGCGCAAAGCCGTCGTATCACGCCCGCCGACATCAATGATGATGTGGTGGAACTTATCCTTCATCGCCAGGACCTGACTGCGCACAGCGGCGCCCGCCAATTGGATGGCGGTATATCCTGTCTGTCCATGGGACTGTTCCCGCAAACTGGTAAAATCCGTTGCCGTTCCCTGATCATCGGCGTCAACAAGCAGCACATCGCTTTTGCCACGGATGGTTCGTTCAACAGCCAAATTCACCGCCAGAGTGGTTTTGCCGACTCCGCCTTTGATATTTGCGACAGCCAAAATCATTCTGATAGCCTTTCAGTATCTATCCGATATCGCAGAGATACCGGAACGATCTTGCTATGACAAGATTTTTCTGGCTTCAGGCTTGGTCTGATCGGAGCTGGCGCTTGGGGACCACACGGATGAAAACTTATCCACAGGCGGGCTTGCGTCGGTAGAGTCCGTGTGGATAGTCGGCAGAGTCCGCGGGATAAGTGATGGCCGGTCGGTAGAGTCCGAACATCCATCCCCCCATCAGGACCGATAAAGGGGCTAAGACTCGGAAAAGACTCATGATTATCCACACGGACTCTGCCGACGGAGTGAAAGAGTCACAGGAAGAATTCGGACTCTACCGACCGTCCAGCGGTAAATGATGGCTGAATCTTCGGACTCTACCGACCAGAAGTGACTTATCCTTCGGACTCTACCGACCATACAAATAGACTCTACAAAATAAAAAAAAGAATCAAATAGCTTGGTCGGTAGAGTCCGAATTGCGTTCCCGTTTTGATTCTGTTTCTCTAATTGCAGGGAATAAGGAAATCACCATGAGCTACGTCCACCAGCTGGTTATCAAACACGGGCATCAAGCTGCCCGTGAAATGGTATCCACCAAGCACGAACGATTGTGCGTGGATATTGCGGCGGAGATCATGGCGGAAGAAAGCGAGCGTCTTGGCATCACCCATTCGGGGTTCTGCTTGACCGCTCTGCCGCACAAAAAGCCATTGCTCTCCAAGGAATCAGAAACCGAGGCCGATACGTGGCGGCGTGAAGGCCATAAGGTCACTCTGGTTGTTCGCTCTGGAACCGATCGGCATGGTCAGATCATCGGCATTCCCTATGGGTCCCGTGCCCGGATGATCTTGCTGTATCTGCAAACCAAGGCGTTGCAGGCCAATTCACCGATTGTCGAGCTGGGCCGGTCAATGAATGATTGGCTGGACCGCATGGGCATTGGGGATAAGGCCGAAGCCGGTCATGCCGAGGCAACGCCCAAGACCAATCGACGGGCCGGCGGCAACACCTATGCCCAGGTGCGCAAACAGGCCCATCGCATCAGTTCCTGCGCCCTGTCCTTCTTCTGGTCTGGAGACGAGGTTGAAGCCCGTCAGAACGGTTATTTCGTCCGGAACGAGATCAATGTCCGCCGGGCCACCGAAGCCAGCCAGGGCGATTTCTGGCGGGATACGGTGGAACTGGATCCGGTGTTTTTCGAGGCACTGAAACGCCATCCCGTGCCGTTATGGGAACCGGCCTTGCGCCGGATCTCGGGCAAAAGCCAAGCCATCGATATTTATCTGTGGCTGGCCTATCGCCTGCAGCACATTGACAAACCGACCCCCATCAGCTGGATCAGCCTGCACAAGCAATTTGGCAGCGGCGTTTCCGAGTTGAAGCATTTCAAGCAGGATTTCATCCGCAATTTGCAATTGGCTTTGGCCGTCTATCCCGAAGCCCGCGTTCAGGAAGATGATAAGCGGGGCTTTATCCTGCAACCGTCTTTGCCGGCCATTCCCCGTCTGCGAAAGGTCATCGGTCGGTAGAGTCCGAAGGATAAGTCGCGGATGCATCCTGGCCAACCTGCCCCGCCAGCCCATTATCCGACATACCGGATTGAGGAGATGTGATGATCCTAAGAGCAGGGGTCATACGAAATCTGTTATTGGTTGGCTTGTTATCCTTAGCTCCCAAAATAGCCTTTGTTGTCCGAGATTTGCTGATTGCCGCCCAGTACGGTATGAGCGATCAATTGGATGCGTTTGTCGTCGCTTTGTCGGTTCCGTCCCTGATCATGCAAATCTTGGGACAGGCCATTGCGGCGGCTTTGGTTCCATCCTTCATTCAGGCCCGGAATGATCAGGGGCGACCGGAAGCCGTTCTTTTGGCGGGACGTGCCATCACCTTCAGCATGATTTTGCTGGGGGCCGTCACCCTGGTCATGGAATTGGCGGGGCCGTGGATTATACCGGCGCTTTTTTCCGGTTTCTCACCAGAAAAGCAAAGCCTAACCATTACTTATTATAGCTATTTAACGCCATTAGTCTTTTTTCAAGGCTGTGTTATTATTTGTACGGCCTTATTGAATGCAAATGATTGTTTTGGACTTATTTCTGTTGTTCCATTGATTACGCCCAGTGCTGTCATTGCGGTCTCTAGACTGTTTCCGGATATGGAGCATATGACCCCCCTGGTTCTGGCAACCGTTATTGGCGGGGGCATGGAAATCGGCTCGATTCTGTGGATGTTGCGTAAACACGAGTTTACGATCTGGAATTCTCAGAAATTATCACAATTACGGCCCCTTATTCAGCAAGCAATTCCCGTTGCTGTTGGAATGTGCCTTAGCAATGCAAATATTATTATTGACCAAGTCTTTGCATCATTCCAAGGAAGTGGCGGAACAAGTAATTTATCTTATGGAAATAAGGTTCCATCTTTTATGTTATCAATGGCTGCTTTGCCTTTATCAACTGTTTTATTTCCATATTTCTCAAAGATGGTGATCTCAACACCGCCAGAGCAGATTCGCCGCTCTGTCCGAATGTGGATGCTGGCATTGCTGGGGGTTTTTATTCCTGTCACCTGTGTGGCTATGTTTTTAAGCCCATGGGTGGTTGAGTTTCTATTTCAGCATGGGCGCTTTCATGCTGATGATACGGAAATTGTGACGCGAATCCAAATTGCCTACCTTGCTCAAACGCCTGGATATATCTTGGCGATGATTATTGGGCGTGTTCTAAGCGCATTGCAAAAGAATACAGTTATATTAACTGTCTCGTTTGTCTCGTTTGCTGTGAATATGTATTTAGACTATGTCTTGTCTCATTATATTGGTATTTCAGGGATTGCCGCATCAACCAGCTTTGTCTATACATTATCATCCATCATCTTGATGATCAGTCTGGATCTGATCCTGAAGAAGAAATGTGCTGGTTCAGGAACGGTCATCTCTTGAAAACCACCGTTAACGGGACGGGCGGGGCGTTTTTTCAGATCGCCGGGATGTGGTCGTTTTTCCCTATCAAAAAGCTCTCTTGAAACAGATCTCTCGCATGACCATCCTTTGAACGGGTTTCGAGAGGTTTTGTCATGCTTATCGGCTATGCCCGTGTCTCCACACAGGACCAGACACCGGATTTACAATTGGACGCCCTGAAGCTGGCGGGGTGCGAGCGGGTTTTTGTGGAACGGGCCTCTGGCGGCCAGCGAGATCGGCCCGAATTGTTGGCGGCCCTAGGCTATATGCGACCCGGAGATAGTCTGGTGGTCTGGAAACTGGATCGCTTGGCCCGCTCTCTCAAACAACTGATTGAAACCGTCGAATCATTAGAGGCCCGTACCATCGGTTTCCGTTCCTTGACGGAAAACATTGATACGACCACATCGGGTGGGCGGCTGGTTTTTCATATTTTTGCGGCTTTGGCCGAATTTGAGCGGGCGATGATCCGCGAGCGGACGACGGCAGGATTGCAGGCCGCCCGAGCCCGGGGACGCAAGGGGGGGCGGCCACCGGCTTTGACCTCAAAGGATCTGGCCGCTGCCCGGGCTTTGCTGAGTGATCCAAATATCACCGTTGAAGATGTGGCCAGGCGCCTGAATGTTTCGCCCGCGACCCTGTATCGGCACTTGCCTGGTGGACGTAGTGGGCTTCAATCCTGAGATTGATGGCGGGTTATGGTGGAATAGGGGGGATTTGCCGCACTGCAATGCTGGCGATTTCCCTGCCGGAGAGCCTGTTTCTGCGACAGAAACTGTTTTGTCGGTCATTTGTGTTGGATAGAGCATAGACCTTTTCTGGAAAGATGGTTATGCTGGCTTTATGTCGCTAGCACGGTATGGCACGGATCCGTGTTGGCGGACTTTTGTTGCTGATTGCAAACTATTGGGCTTCCATTAGAGGCGCATTGGTGGCAAAAGAAGAAGCGCACGCAGTTTGTTCATAAAATTCCTCCATGGCTAGCGGCCCGGTTTTCCGGGCCGTTAGTTTTTTGGGGATCAGAGATCAAGCGCGGGACAGCCTTTCCCCCACATCTTCAGCAATTGCCAAACAGGATGTCAGGCCCGGCGATTCAATGCCGTACAGGGCGATGACACCCTTTACGCCGTGATCCTGGGGACCATGCAGGACAAAATCGGCAGCGTCTTCATGGGGGGCGTGAATTTTGGGCCGTATTCCGGCATAGGCGGGCTCTAGAGCGCCATTGGGCAGATCGGGCCAGTAACGGCGGATGGCCGCGTAAAACTGATCTCCGCGGCTGGGATCAACCCAATAATCCTCGTGCTCGATCCATTCCACATCGGGGCCAAAGCGTCCACGTCCGGCCAGATCCAGGGTGAAATGGGTGCCCAGACCGGCGGCGACCGGAACGGGATAGACCAGATGCCGAAAGGGCGTTGCTCCGGTCAGGGTAAAGTAATTGCCCTTGCACAGGTAATTGGATGGCACATGGGCCAAGCCCAGCGAGCGGGCAACGGGACAGGCATTCAATCCCGCGGCAATGATCACCCGTTCCGCTAGCAGGGTCGTATGGTCCTGATCGCCGATTTGCAGAACCATTCCCTGATCGTGGATCTGTCCACCGATGACCGGCGAGCCATAGGCAATGACGGCGCCATGGGCCTCGGCATCTCCCAACAGGGCCAGCATCAGGCCATGGCTGTCGATGATGCCGGTATCGGGCGAGAAAAGGGCGGCATGGCAAAACAGGCTGGGTTCCATCTCCATCGCCTGCATTGCCGGGATGGCGTGCAATCCATGCACGCCATTGGCCTGTGCCCGTTGCAGGATGTGCTGCAGCTTGGTTTCTTCATCGGCATCATGGGCAACGATCAATTTGCCGACCATGGCATGGGCAACGCCGTAATCGGCGGCGAATTGCCGTAACAGCTGATTGCCCCGGACACACAGCTTTGTCCGCATGGACCCTGGCGGGTAATACATGCCGGCATGAATGACCTCGGAATTGCGAGAACTGATGCCGCTGCCAAAGGCGGTGGCGGCCTCTAGAATGATCGGCTCCAATCCGTGCCGTGCCAATCGCCGAGCAATGGCCAAGCCGATAAGTCCCGCCCCAATGACAACGCAGCCGACCCGTTCCATACCGAAGGTTTTCCCATTCCTGCTCGTGCTCAGCCGATCCATTCCCTGGTGGAATGTCGGATGAATGATCCTGTGCTATCACATCCCACACAGACCGTATATTGTCGATATCATGTGTTTTTTGATATCAAAGCGATATCTTTACGCTATTATACCAATAGCGTTTTTGCGTTGAGAAAAGGATATCCGTCCGGCCCATAGCAAAGTGCGATAAGAGAGAAGGGGCCGAGAAACCCGCATTGACCGGTCTGGATCATTGCGGATTGGGATCATGGGCAAAGGGAGACATCGGATGGTGCTGGATCGGATACGGGCCTGTGTGGGGGATCGGCATGTTCTGGCCGGAACCGATATGGCCGCTTATACGCAGGAAGAGCGGGGAACCTATGGCAGTGCTCCCATCGCTGTGGTGCGGCCCGGTTCAACCCAGGAAATGGCATCGGTTGTCACCCTGTGCTGGCAAGCCGGGGTGCCGATGGTTCCCCAGGGGGGCAATACGGGGCTGTGCGGCGGGGCGGTTGCCGGGCCGGGGGCGGTGATTTTATCGACCGAGCGATTGAACGCCATTCGCGATATTGATCCGATCAGCCATACCATGACGGTCGAATCCGGTTGCATTCTGGCGGATATCCAGGCGGCGGCGGCGGCACAGAATTGCTTATTCCCCCTGTCTTTGGCGGCAGAGGGCTCGTGCCGGATCGGTGGCAATCTGTCCACCAATGCCGGTGGAGTCCACGTTCTGCGCTATGGCAATTGCCGGGATTTGGTGTTGGGGATCGAAGCTGTTTTGCCCGATGGTCAGATTTGGAACGGCCTGCGGGCCTTGCGCAAAAACAATGCGGGTTACGATCTGAAGCATCTGTTCATCGGGGCCGAGGGCACTTTGGGCATCATTACCGCTGCGACGCTGAAGCTTTTTCCGGCCATCCAGGATTGTCAGACGGCGATTGCCGCCGTGCCGTCCCCTCAGGCGGCGGTGGAATTGCTGGCGCAAATTCGGCAGGATAGCGGCGATACGGTGGTGGCCTATGAGCTGTTGCCGCGCATTGCCATCGAATTCGTGCTGGCCTGCAAGCTTCCTGATCCCCTGACGGTGCCGTCCCCCTGGTATGTGCTGATTGAACTGGCTTCGACCCGTCGCAACGGCCTGGGATCGGCATTGGAAGATGTTCTGGCGGCCGGGATGGAGCGGGGATTGCTGAGTGATGCGGTGGTCGCCCAATCCGAGGCCCAGCGTCAGGCCCTGTGGAAATTGCGTGAAACCATTCCCGAATCGCAAAAGCCGCAAGGCGCATCGCTGAAGCATGATGTTTCGGTTTCGCCGATCCGTGTTCCCGAGATGCTGTCGCGCTGCATCACCGAAGTCGGCTTGGCTGTTCCTGGCATCCGCCCGGTGCCCTTTGGTCATCTTGGTGATGGCAATATTCATCTGAACTTTTCCCAGCCTGTGGGCGTGGAGAAAGCGGATTTTCTGTCATTGCGGCCGCTGGTGAATCGTATCGTTCACGATATCGTGATTGATATGCAGGGCAGCATTGCCGCCGAACATGGGGTTGGTTTGGCCAAGGTCGGGGAATTGGCGCATTACGCTTCGCCGGTGGAATTGGACCTGATGCGTCGTGTCAAGGTTGCTTTGGATCCCAAGGGATTGATGAATCCCGGAAAGGTGATTGCGGTTTAAGTCCGTATAAAGTCGGGTCGGCCACAAAGCCGTTCCCCAGATTCGGCTGTATTGCTACAGTGCCGCCGCGATTGTTTGTCCGTTGGGCTCGCTACAGAGACGTGAAAGAGGGAAATATGTCTGAGCAAGATGTGAAGCTGATCCAAACCTATCTCCTGCAAAGGACATATCTTGCTCAGAACAGGAAGGAAGACACCAAATTCCGTAATGCCGTCAGCCGGCTTGATTTTGTGGTGCTGCTAAGCCTGGCCGAAACCCTGCCCCCCGAAGATCACGTTGCCCAAATCCGGCTGTATCAGACATGGCTGGAAAATGTCGGCAATAAGGGCGGTCCCCTGTATGCGGCCTGGTTCAATCTGGGTGTTCAGATGGCGGCCATTCGGGACTATGACAATGCCGTCACCTGCTATCGCAATGCCTTGGCGATCAAGTCCGATTTCCACATGGCGGCCGTCAATCTTGGCCTGACCCTGGAAAATCAGGGCAAATTGCTGGAAGCCCTGGATTGCTGGGACAAGGCGATTCAGCCCGCCGATGCGCGGACCCAATTGCTGAACCATCAGGGCCGCCTGCTGGAAGAACGCAAGCTGTTTGGTCCCGCCCATAGTAAGCTGTTGGTCAGCCTGTTGACGGACCCCACTCAGCCGGATGTGATTCAGCATTGGACGCATTTGCGCCAGAAAATGTGCGAATGGCCGGTTTACACCGATACGGTTCTGGGCCTGACCCAGGCGAATATGAAGCGGTTTACCGGGGCTTTGGCGGCGTTGGCTTTGACGGACAACATCGAAGAGCAAAGCAATCTGGTCAAAGATTTCATGGAGCGGAAATTTCCGGGACCGCAGCCGCGTTTGGCTCCGGTCAATGGCTATGGCCATAAGAAAATTCGCCTGGGCTATCTGTCTTCCGATTACTGCATGCATCCGGTCAGCTATCTGACCGCCGAATTGTTTGAACGCCACAACCGCGATCAGTTCGAAGTGTATGGCTATTGCGCCACCCGTGACGATGGCAGCCCGGTTCGGGCCCGTGTCTTGTCGGCCTTTGACAAGTACACCCTGGTGCGGGAGATGAGCGACGAGCAATTGGCCCATACCATCCGTCAGGACGAAATCGATGTGCTGATCGATCTGAACGGGATCACCCAGGGTACGCGCCTATCGGCCTTGCGTTGGCGTCCGGCGCCGGTGCAATTGACCTATCTGGGCTATATCGGTGCCATTCCGCTGCCCGAACTGGATTACATGATTGCCGATGAATTCGTCATTCCGCCGGATCGGGCGCATCTGTATCACCCGACACCCTTGTATCTGCCGGGCTCCTATCAGGTGAATGACAGCAAGCTGCCGGTTGGTGCGCCGGTGACCCGGGCTCAGGTCGGCCTGCCGGAAGACAAGTTCGTCTTCTGCTGCTTCTCCAACAATTACAAGATCACCGAAGAGATCTTTACGGCTTGGGTCGAAATCCTGAAGCAGGTGGATAATTCGGTCATGTGGCTGATGGCCGATAATGAATGGTCGCGGGCCAATATGAGCGCCCGGGTCGCCGCCGCCGGGATTGACCTGCAGCGTCTGATCTTTGCCGGTCGCGTCGATCCGCAGCAATATCTGTCGCAATTGCGTTGCGCCGATCTGTTCCTGGATACCTTCCCCTATAATGCGGGAACGACGGCCAGTGATGCGCTGCGCATGGGTCTGCCGATCGTGACCTATTCCGGTCAGTCCTTTGTCGGTCGTATGGCGGGCAGCCTGCTGCATGCCATCGGCATGGATCGCGGTATCACCAGCAGCATTCCCGAATACATCGCCCGGGCGGTGGAATTCGCCCAGAATCCCGAATTGTACAAGGACTACCGCTCGGCCCTGGATCAGGGCGGCTGGGAAAAGGCGTTGGGGGATATTTCCCGCGTCACGGCCAATATGGAAGACCTGTACCGCTCGATCGCCATTGGCTGCGGAGCCTGAAGATCATGACCATTCTCGTGACCGGCGGGGCCGGTTTCATCGGATCGAACTTTGTTCTGGACTGGCTGCACGGCGGTAACGAGACGGTGGTCAATCTGGACAAGCTGACCTATGCCGGCAATCTGGAAAATCTGGTTGCCGTGCAGGGTCATGCCCAGCACGTCTTTGTGCAGGGTGATATTGGCGATCGTGATCTGATCGGGCGGCTTTTGGCCGAATATCAGCCGCGGGCGGTGCTGAACTTTGCCGCCGAATCCCATGTGGACCGTTCGATCCATGGTCCGGCGGTGTTCATCGAAACCAATGTGCTGGGGACCTTCAACCTGCTGGAAAGTGTCCGCGCCTATTGGACGGGCCTAAGCGCCGAGGCCAAGGCGGCCTTTCGCTTCCTGCATGTCTCGACAGACGAGGTTTACGGCACGCTGGCCGAGGATGATCCGGCCTTTAGTGAAACCACGCCCTATCAGCCCAACAGCCCCTATTCGGCCAGCAAGGCCTCTAGCGACCATCTGGTGCGGGCCTATCACCACACCTATGGCCTGCCGGTGCTGACCACCAATTGCTCGAACAATTACGGCCCCTATCAATTCCCGGAAAAACTGATTCCGCTGGTGCTGCACAATGCGCTGGCGGGCAAGGCATTGCCCATTTACGGCGATGGCTGCCAGATCCGCGACTGGCTGTATGTGCAGGACCATTGCTCGGCCATCCGCCGGGTGCTGGAAGCCGGGCAGGTGGGGGAAACCTATAATATCGGTGGCTGCAACGAGATGAAGAATCTCGAAGTTGTCCATACCCTGTGCGACATTCTGGACGATCTGCGGCCCAAGGCCGATGGGTCCAGCTATCGCGCCCAGATCACCTTTGTCACCGACCGCCCCGGCCATGACCGCCGTTATGCCATCAATGCCGACAAGATCGAAGGCCAGTTGGGCTGGTCCCCGGCGGAAACCTTCCAAAGCGGCATTCGCAAGACGGTGGAATGGTATCTGGGGCACGAGGAATGGGTGGCCAACATCACCAGCGGCGAATACCGCCGTTGGGTCGATACCCAGTACAAGGAGCGTCATTGATGCGTAAGGGCATTATTCTGGCAGGCGGGGCCGGGACGCGCCTGCATCCGCTGACCATCGCCGTCTCAAAGCAATTGCTGCCGGTTTTCGACAAGCCGATGATCTATTATCCGCTGTCGACGCTGATGATTGCCGGGGTGAAGGACATCCTGATCATCTCGACCCCCGAAGATCTGCCGCGCTTCCGGCATCTGCTGGGCAGTGGTGCGCAATGGGGGCTGACCCTGTCCTATGCCGAACAGCCGTCGCCGGATGGTCTGGCTCAGGCCTTTTTGATCGGGGAAGAGTTCATCGGCTCTGATCCGTCAGTGCTGATCCTGGGCGACAACATCTTTTTCGGCCATTCCCTGCCCGATCTGTTGCAGCAGGCCGATAAGCGCAGCAGCGGCGCCAGCCTGTTTGCCTATCACGTCAATGATCCCCAGCGTTATGGGGTGGTGGAGTTCGATGCGGGACGCAAGGTGCTGAGCCTTGAGGAAAAGCCGCTGCAGCCGAAATCCAATTACGCCGCCACCGGCCTGTATTTCTACGACAATGACGTGGTGGAGCTGGCCAAAAGCCTGAAGCCGTCGGCGCGGGGCGAATTGGAAATCACCGATCTGAATCGTCTGTATCTGGAACAGGGGCGTCTGTCGGTGGAGATCATGGGGCGGGGCTATGCCTGGCTGGATACCGGCACCCATGAATCTCTGGTCGAAGCCAGCCAGTTCATCGCCACCCTGGAACGGCGTCAGGGATTGAAGATCGCCTGCCTGGAAGAAATCGCTTTCCGTCAGGGCTGGATCGATCTGGATCAGCTGCAGGAACAAGGCAAGCGGCTGGGGAAAAGCGATTATGGCCGCTATATCCTGCGGCTGGTCGAGGAATCCCGCTGATCCAGCCCATAGGGGGGATCAGAGAAGCGGAATTCCAAGGGCTTATCACAAAAAATTCAACGGGCGTGACAAGTCGGGCGACTTTCCCGCCCGTATCATTTTCACAGGATGGAAACCTGCCCGAAATGGCCCTTTTCGTCCGTTATGAAAGGGGGGACACCGATGGGCTATCCGGTAATGGCCGTATTCGGCCAAATTGTTGTGCCTGAACGGGTTAAGACCCTTTTCTGAATCGCCGATTCAGGCCGTCTCCGACCTCTTTCCACTTGACGCCCACATGACAGATGTGGTTTTGCTGTTGCACAACTGTGTGCGTGGGCACATCCGTGTGCGTGGAGGATTTTAATGACGATTGATACTACTACCGACCTGACTACACTAAATACGACTCAGGTCGCGGCCATTAGCAGCACTGAGCTGGCGGCCTTTACAACGACGCAGAATGCGGCGCTGACCTCGGCTCAGCTGGGGATTATCACCACCACTGCGTTGGCGGGCTTGACCGCCACGACCCTGGGCAGCATCAGCACCGCCGTGCTGGCTGGCCTGACCTCGACCGAATTGGGGGTCCTGACCGTCACCTCTTTGGCCGGTTTGAGCAGCGATCAGCTGACCTCGCTGACCACGGGTAACTTGGCCGGTCTGACCACGACCCAGCTGGCTGCTGCCAGCACCACCCAGCTGCGTGGCCTGACCACCGCTCAGCTGGCTAGCTTGACCACCACCGTGCTGGCTGGTTTGAGCACCACTGAACTGACCAACCTGACCACCGACCAGTTGGTTGGCCTGACCACCACCGAACTGGCTGGTCTGAGCACCACCCAGCTGGTTGGCCTGACCAGCGCCCAGCTGACCAATCTGAGCGCCGCTCAGCTCGGCGGCTTGAGCAGCACTGAACTGGCCGGTCTGAGCACCACCCAGCTGCGTGGCCTGACCACCGATCAGCTGGCTGGCCTGAACGCCACCACTCTGGGCGGCCTGAGCAGCACCCAGCTGACCAACCTGACCACCGCTCAGGTGTATGGCTTCACCAGCACCAACCTGGCTGGCGTGACCTCCACCGCTCTGGGTGGCTTGGGCAGCCTGCAGCTGCGTAACCTGAGCACCGCTCAGTTGGCTGGCTTGACCGTCACTGACGTCGCCAGCCTGGGCACCACCGCTCTGGTCGGTTTGACCAGCGACCAGGTCAATGGCCTGACCGCGACTGCCTTGGGTGCGTTCACCACCACCCAGCTGTCCAACATGTCCACCCTGCAGCTGTCCGGTCTGACCACCACTGCCGTTGGCGGTTTGACCACCACCCAGTTGGGCGGCCTGACCTCGACCCAGGTGAAGGCTCTGACCACTGATCAGTTGGTTGGCCTGACCACCACTGAAATTGGTCTGTTGTCCTCGACCCAGTTCGGCGGCCTGACTTCGGCTCAGCTGAATGCGTGGACCACCACCCAGGCTAGCGGCTTGACCTCGACCGAAATCGGTCAGATCAACACCACCCAGGCCAAGGGCGTGACCAGCGACCAGATCAAGGCACTGAGCACCACTCAGGTTGCCGGCTTCAACAGCACCCAGTTTGGTTGCTTGAGCACCGATCAGCTGTCGACCCTGACCTCGACCAATATCGCGACTCTGACCACCACTCAGCTGGCTGGCCTGACCTCGACCGAATTGGGCGCTCTGAGCATCACCACTCAGCTGGGCGGTCTGACCTCCACTCAGTTGGGCGCGCAGACCACCACTCAGCTGAAGGGTCTGACCAGCGACGAACTGACTGGCCTGACCACCACTCAGCTGTCCGGCCTGACCACCACTCAGCTGGCTGCGCAGACCACCACCCAGCTGGCTGGCTTGACCACCACTGAACTGGCTGGCCTGACCACCACTCAGTTGGCCGGTCTGACCAGCACCCAGCTGGCGGCTCTGACCACCGGCCAGGTTGTGGGCTTGTCCTCGACCGATCTGACCAACCTGACCACCACCCAGTTGAAGGGTCTGACCAGCGATCAGCTGACCGGCCTGACCACCACGGTTGTCGGCGGCTTGGGCTCCACTCAGGTTGCGGCTCTGACCACCACTCAGCTGGCTGGCCTGACCACCACTGAACTGACCAACCTGACCAGCACCCAGCTGGCCGGTCTGACCACCACCCAGGCGAAGGCTCTGAGCACCGATCAGTTGGTTGGCATGTCCAGCACCAACATCGCGACTCTGAGCAGCACTCAGCTGAATGGTCTGACCACCTCTCAGATCAGCACCCTGAGCAGCACTCAGCTGGCTGGCCTGACCACCACCCAGACTGCCGCTCTGAGCACCACCCTGGTGAAGGGTCTGACCAGCGGTCAGATGACCACTCTGACCAGCACCAATTTGGGCGCTCTGACCAGCACCCAGATCGCTGTTCTGACCACCGATCAGCTGCCGGGTCTGTCCACCACCGAAGTCGGCAACCTGACCACCACTCAGGCTAAGGCTCTGACCACCACCCAGTTGGTTGTTCTGACCACTGTTCAGTTGGACGGTCTGACCAGCACCGATCTGGGCGCGTTCACCACCACCCAGGTGAAGGCTCTGACCACCGACCAGACCACCTCGCTGTCTTCGGATCAGCTGGCTGGCCTGACCTCGACCCAGCTCGGCGCTCTGAGCACCGCTCAGGTCGGGACCTTCGAATCTGATACTCTGGCCAGCCTGGGCACCACCCAGCTGAAGGGCTTGACCACCACTCAGGTGGCCGCTCTGACCACCGATCAGCTGAAGGGTCTGACCTCCACTGATATGGGTGCGCTGAGCACCACCCAGCTGAAGGGCTTCACCTCGACTCAGGCTGCGACCCTGACCAGCACTCAGACCACCGTTCTGAGCACTGCTCAGCTGGCGGCTCTGGGTTCGGCTCAGTTGGCGAACCTGACCACCCTGACCGATACCCAGGTTGCGGGTCTGACCAGCACCCAGGTGAACAGCCTGACCACCACCCAGGTGGCCGGCCTGACCAGCACCCAGTTCGGCGCCCTGAGCACCGCGCAGCTGTCCGGCATGGCGTCCACCCAGGTGAACGGTCTGACCACCACTGCCCTGTTGGGTCTGTCCACCGGTCAGCTGCGCAGCATGACCAGCAGCCAGGCCAAGGGTCTGACCAGCACTCAGATCAACACTCTGACCACCACTCAGCTGGCCGGTCTGACCACCACTGAACTGACCTCGCTGAGCACCGATCAGGCGGCTGGTCTGTCTTCGACCGATCTGAACGCCCTGACCACCGCTCAGGTGGCTGGCCTGACCTCGTCGCAGATTTCCAACTTCACCACCACCCAGTTGGGCGGCTTGGGCACCACTCAGCTGAAGTCTCTGACCGATACCCAGCTGAAGGGCTTGGGCTCCGATCAGCTGACCTCGCTGACCACCACCAATCTGGCTGGCCTGACCTCGTCGCAGCTGACTGGTCTGGGCACTGCTCAGCTGGCTGGCTTGACCACCACTGAACTGACCAACTTCACCACCACCCAGCTGAAGGGCCTGACCTCTTCCCTGCTGAGCGGTCTGACCTCGGGTCAGTTGGTTGGTCTGACCAGCACCCAGTTCGGCGCCCTGACCGGCACCCAGCTGGCTGGCCTGTCCTCGGATAACCTGAGCACCCTGAGCACCACTCAGGTTGACGGTATCTCCTCGACCCAGTTGGGCGGTCTGACCCTGGTTCAGGCCAAGGGCCTGACCTCGACCCAGATCGTTACCTTCACCACCACCCAGCTGAAGGGTCTGAGCAGCTCGCAGATCGCGTCGCTGACCACCGATCAGGTTGCTGGCCTGACCTCCACCGATATGGGCGGTCTGAGCACCACCCAGGTGAAGGCCTTCAACAGCACCCAGGCTGGTGCGCTGACCTCGACCCAGTTGGGCGGCTTCAGCACCACCCAGTTGGGCGCTCTGGGCACCGCTCAGGCCAAGGGCCTGACCTCTGACCAGTTCGGCGGTCTGACCACCACCCAGTTGGCCGGTTACACCTCGACTCAGCTGGCGGCTCTGACCGTTACTCAGCTGACCGGTATGACCTCCACTCAGGTTGGCGGCTTCAGCACCACCCAGTTGGCTGGCTTCGCGTCCAACCAGATCGCGTCTCTGACCTCCGGTCAGTTGGCCGGCCTGACCTCGACCGAAGTGAAGGGTCTGAACTCGGCTCAGGTGAAGAGCCTGTCCTCGGATCAGCTGGTTGCTCTGAACACCACTCAGCTGGCTGGCCTGACCACCACTCAGTTGGGTCTGCTGAGCACCACTCAGGAAGCGGGTCTGAACTCCACTGACATCGCTGCTCTGACCGCCACTCAGGTGAAGGGCTTCACCAGCGCTCAGCTGAAGAGCCTGACCACCGATCAGCTGGCTGGCCTGTCCTCGAACGGCTCTGCGGCTGACCTGAATGATCTGACTCTGACTGCTATCGGCGGCCTGTCCTCGGATCAGTTGGGCGCTCTGACCACCACTCAGGTTGGTGATCTGACCTCGACCATGATCGCGGTTATGACCACCGCTCAGTTGAAGGGTCTGACCAGCGGCCAGTTCGGTGCGATCGAAAGCACTTCTCTGAAGGGTCTGAACACCACTCAGCTGAAGGCTTTGACCACCGATCAGTTGGCTGGCCTGACTTCGACCGACATTGGCGTGCTGAACACCACTCAGGCTGCCAGCATCCTGTCCTCGCAGCTCGGCGCTCTGACCACCACCCAGTTGGGCGGCTTGTCCTCCACTCAGGTTGGCGTGCTGAACGGCACCACCCTGAAGGGTCTGACCAGCGATCAGCTGACCACTCTGACCACCACCCAGCTGAAGAGCCTGAACACCACTCAGATCAACGTTCTGGGCACCGCCCAGGTCGCTGGCCTGACCAGCACCCAGGTTAGCGGCTTCACCACCACCCAGTTGGTTGGTCTGAACACTGCCGATCTGGCCAGCCTGAACACCACTCAGCTGTCCGGCCTGTCCTCGACCCAGGTGAAGAACCTGGTGAGCAGCCAGGTTAAGGCTCTGACCTCTGATCAGCTGGCTGGTCTGACCACCACCCAGTTGGGCGGCCTGACCTCGACCGAACTGGCTCTGCTGAGCACCAGCCAGATTGCTGGCCTGACCAGCACCGATCTGGGCAACTTCACCACCACCCAGCTGTCTGGCCTGACTTCCGCTCAGGTTGGCGCTCTGTCGGTTGGTTCGACCCAGTTGGATGGCCTGAGCAGCACCGATCTGAAGGCGTTCACCACCACTCAGATCAAGGGCTTCACTTCGGCTCAGATCAATGCTCTGACCGCGACCCAGATGGCTGGCTTCTCCTCCACCCAGCTGGCGGCTTTGGGCACTGCTCAGATGGCTAGCCTGACGTCGCTGAGCGACACTCAGGTGAAGGCGCTGAACACCACCCAGATCAAGGGTCTGAACAGCACCCAGGTTGGCGGTCTGACCACCACCCAGGTGGGTCTGCTGACCACCACCCAGCTGTCCGGCCTGGCTTCCGGCCAGTTCAGCCAGTTGACCACCACTCAGTTGGGCGGCCTGACCTCCACCCAGGTGAAGGGTGCGACTTCGACCATGCTGAAGGGTCTGACCTCGGACAATCTGGCCCTTCTGACCACCACTCAGTTGACTGGCATGACCAGCTCTGAAGTCAGTGCGTTGACCCTGGACCAGCTGAAGGGCTTGACCACCACTCAGTTGACCGGTCTGAGCACCACTCAGGTTGCCGGCCTGCTGAAGGCTGAAGTGTCGGCTCTGACCACCGACCAGTTGGCTGGTTTGACCTCGACCCAGGTGAAGGGCTTGTCCTCCACTCAGGTTGCGGCTCTGACCACCGATCAGGTTGCGGTTCTGACCACCACTCAGATTGCTGGCCTGACCAGCACTCAGCTGAGCGGCCTGACCACGGCTCAGTTGGCCAGCGTGACCAGCACTGATGTCGGTACCTTGACCGTCACTCAGCTGAAGGGCATGACCACCACTGAACTGAAGGTTCTGAGCACCGATCAGTACAGCTCTCTGAGCACCACTCAGATTTCTGCTCTGACCACCACTCAGACGGCTGGCCTGACCGCTACCGGCTTGGGCGTGATGACCACCACTCAGATCGGTTCCTTGAGCTCCACTCAGGTGAAGGCTCTGTCCGCCACTCAGGCGGCCGGCATCTCCACCACTGACGTGGCTGCCCTGACCACCACCCAGCTGAAGGGCCTGTCGGCCACCGCTCTGGGTGCTCTGAGCACCGATCAGATCGCTGGTATCTCCTCGACTGACATCGTTGCGTTCACCACCACTCAGCTGGCTGGTCTGACCACCACTGAAATCAACGCTCTGACCACTGATCAGTTGGCTGGCTTCTCTTCCACCCAGGCTAGCGCTCTGAGCACTGCCCAGGTGAAGGGTCTGAACACCACGGAAATCAGCAGCCTGACCAGCACCCAGCTGGCTGGCCTGACCTCCACTCAGTTCACTGCCCTGAGCACCACTCAGTACAACTCGCTGACCACCACCCAGTTGGGCAACCTGACCAGCACTCAGCTGAAGGGTCTGTCCACCAGCCAGGTCGGTGCTTTGGCGAACCTGACCAGCACTCAGATCAAGTCGCTGACCACCACTCAGCTGAAGGGTCTGTCGACCACTCAGGTGAGTGCTATCTCCTCGACCGACATCGCTGGCTTCACTTCGACCCAGCTGTCGGCCCTGGAAAAGGCTCAGCTGCTGTCGTTGACCACCACTCAGGTGAACAGCCTGAACACCACTCAGATCAAGGGTCTGAGCTCGCAGCAGGTGTCGAACCTGACCACCGATCAGGTCGTGGCTCTGACCTCGACCAACATCGCTTCGCTGAGCACCACTCAGGTGAACGGCCTGACCTCTTCGGATGTCGGCAGCCTGACGGATACTCAGGTCGCTGGTCTGACTTCGACCCAGATTGCAACCCTGTCCATCAACCAGGTAAAGGGCCTGAGCAGCACCCAGGTTGCTGATCTGACCACCACCCAGTTGAAGGGTCTGGGCTCGCAGACTCTGGCTGCTCTGAACTCCACTCAGATGGCTGGTCTGACCTCGACTGACCTGGGTTCCTTGACCACCACGCAGATCCGCAGCCTGGGCACCGCCCAGATCAAGGTTCTGTCGGTTGGTTCGACCCAGCTGGATGGCCTGACCTCCACTCAGATTGGCGCGATGAGCAACGATCAGATCAAGACCCTGAGCTCTGATCAGATCGCCGCTCTGAGCACCACCCAGGTGAAGGGCCTGTCCTCCACTCAGCTGTCTCAGATGAGCACCTTGCAGGTGTCCAGCCTGACCTCCAGCGATTTGGGCGCTCTGACCTCGACCCAGGTTGCGGCTTTGACCGGCAGCGATCTGAAGGCCGTTGGTACCGCTCAGCTGGCGGGCTTGCAGTCCACCCAGATGAAGGCTCTGACCTCTCAGCAGACCGGTTCCCTGACCACTGATCAGGTTGCCGCTCTGACCTCTGACCAGGTTGACGCTCTGACCTCGACGGTTATGGCGGCTCTGAGCACTGCCCAGGTGAAGGTCCTGACCACCACTGCGATGGCCAACCTGACCTCGACCCTGAACAAGGCTCTGACCTCGAACCAGGTTGCGGTTCTGACCGGTGACCAGGTGTCTGCTCTGACCACGACCAACATCGCTGGCCTGAGCACCACCCAGATCAAGGGTCTGACCACTGCGAACGTGTCCCTGCTGAGCACCGGTCAGGTGTCGGCTTTGACCACGGGCCAGTTGGCTTCGATGAGCAATGCCCAGGTGAATGCGATGGGTTCCATCGACTTCGGCGTCCTGAGCACCACTCAGCTGCGCGCTCTGACCACCGCTCAGATCGCCGCTCTGGGCTCTGATCAGCAGACTGGCATGTCGGCCAATGTGTCCTCTTTGACCACCGCTCAGATCAAGGGTCTGACGGCTGCCGAAGTTGACTTCTTCAACACTGGCCTGACCAGCACTCAGTACGCGAACCTGTCCACCGCCCAGTTGAAGAGCCTGTCGGCCGATCATTTGGGTGCGCTGTCCAGCTCGCAGCTGGATGCTCTGACCACCACCGCTGTGGCTGCTCTGTCCACCGCTCAGCTGACGGGTCTGACCCAGGCTGACGTTGGTTACCTGACCACCGCTCAGGTTGTCTCGCTGAGCACCCAGCAGTTCGTCTCGCTGAGCACCGCTCAAGTCACCGGTCTGACCTCCACGCAGATCCGGAACCTGAGCAGCGTCCAGGTCAAGGCGATGAGCGCTGATCAGCTGTCGGCCATGCATACCGCTGGTACTGACACTGCCTTTACCACCGCGCAGAAGACCCTGATGAGCACCGCTCAGAAGACTGCGCTGGGTATCACCGGCTAAGTCAGCTAGCATCTAAAGATGACGGGCCAAGCCAGAACGGCTTGGCCCGTCGTGTTTCTGGGGAATGAATCCAATGAGTCACGAGCTGTTTTCTGACGCGTTGAAGCGGGCCATCCTTAAGGATTTGCCGGTTCACGAGTTGTTTGCTGTTGTGCAGGAATTGTCGGCGGCAAATTTGCGCGATCTGGGGCAGATCCTGTACCGACAATGGATTCAGTTTAACGCTGACAGCCCCTTTTTGCATGCCGTCTGCTTTAATGCGGGCATTCTGTTCAGCGATAGTGGTGACCTTGCCTCGGCCCATGAGGTGCTGAATACGGCAATTCAGGTCAATCCAGACTTTCTTCCCGCTTATATCAATCTGGGTTCGATTCACGAACGACAGGGTAATCTGGGCGCCGCCTTGGATACCTGGTTTGGTGTGGTGAACCGGCTTGGAACGATTACCGGGGAAATGATCAATTTCAAAACCATGGCGCTGAAGCAAAGCTGTCGCGTCTTGGAAAGCATCAATGCGTTGGGGAAAGCCGAAGAAACCCTGCGGATGAGCTTGGATGTGGATCCCCATCAGCGGGAAGTCATCCATCATCTGATCAGCATGCGGCAGCGGCAGAATAAATGGCCGATCATCGAACCGTTTGGCAATTTGACCCGTTCGATGCTGTTGGGAGCCATTGCCCCCCTATCGTTGTTGAACTACACCGATGATCCGATCTTCCAATTGGCCACCGTGGCCCATCACCACAAGATGGATATTGGCCGACCGGAAAAGTTCTATACCAATGCTGATTACCGCCATCGGGCCCAGAAAAAGGACCGTCTACGCATCGGCTATGTGTCGTCTGACATGCGCAATCATGCGGTTGGATTTCTGACCTCGGAAATCTTTGAATTGCATGACCGGAACAAGGTCGAGATCTACATCTACTATACCGGCATCAATGTCCCGGATCCGGTCTATGAGCGGATCAAGACGGCGGCCGATAAATGGATTGGTGTGACGGGGCTGGATGGTCCGACCATTGCCGAAATGATTCGCGCCGACGAAATCGACATCGTGGTGGATTTCAACGGCTATACCAAGGATGGCCCCTATCAGGCATTTGCGGCCCGGCCGGCGCCTGTGATCGTGAATTGGCTGGGATATCCCGGTACGTTGGGATCGCCGGTCCATCACTACATCATCGCCGATGATTACATCGCCCCGGAATGGGCCGAGAAATACTATTCTGAAAAAGTCGTCCGTCTGCCCTGCTATCAGCCCAATGACCGCAAGCGCATTGTTTCGGAACGGGTTCCGACCCGTACGGATGTGGGCTTGCCGGAAGATGCGACGGTTTTCTGCAGCTTTAACGGCACGCAGAAAATCACCAGCTTTACCTTTGCCCGCTGGATGCAGATTCTGCACGGCGTTCCGAACAGTGTTCTGTGGCTGCTGAAATGCGGTGAAAATTCGGATGCCCATCTGGTTGAGCTGGCGGCACAGCATGGGATTGCCCAGGATCGTCTGATTTTTGCCGACCGGGCGATGAATCCGGACCACATTGCCCGTTATGCTTTGGCGGATCTGTTCCTGGACACCATGCCCTATGGTGCCCATACCACGGCATCGGATGCGTTGTGGATGGGGCTGCCGGTTTTGACTCTGCCGGGACGTGGCTTTGCGTCGCGTGTCTGTGCCAGTCTGGTGCGGGCTGCCGGTGTGGGCGAGCTGATTTGTGCAACGCCCGAGGAATATGTCCGCCGGGCAATCGAATACGGCCTGGAACCGGCCAAGCTGGCACCGTTCAAGGAACGTCTGCTGGCGACGCGCTATAGCTCGGTTCTGTTCGATACGCCGGCTTTGGTCCAAAGTCTGGAAGATTTGTATTTCCAGATGTGGGATGCCTTTGTTCGTGATGATCTGCCGCAACCCGATTTGACCAATATGGACATCTATCGTGATATTGGCGCCGAACAGAATCACGACACGGTGGAATACGCCTTCCTGCCTGATTACGAGCAGATTTACGTTAACCGGCTGCGGGAATTGAATGGTTATTCCCCCATTCCCGCCGATACGCGGCTATGGCCGGGGAAGTAGCCTTGATCATCCATCGATAAAAAGCCGATGGGATAGGGTGTAGAAGCCAGCTTCTGGGGCAACCTGACGAAGCTGGCTTTTTTTATGCGGGAGAAAAGACGGTATTTTGAGAAGAAATGATGCGAGAGAGGTGTTTTTTCAGGCTTGATTTACATGTTACCTTTACTCTTGCAGGAATCAGGGGATCTGTGTCTGGCAGAAGCGTATTCGTGCAGATCACCGATTAGGTATGAACTCCAAGAATGGGGGTTGGTCATGGTTTCGCGGGTGGATTCGTATCACGATCTTTCTATTTCCCAGCTTTTCGCCCGTCTGGACGCTGATAATAGCGGTGCCGTGACCGAAAACGAGCTGGTTTCCAAGCGACCGGCCAATGTAACGGCCACCCAAGCGCAGCAGATGTTTGAACAGGCGGATACGCAGCATGCCGGGGTGTTGACCCGTGGCGATGTGGCGTCGATCTTTCAAAGCATCTCCAGCCAGATGCAGGCCTCGTTGATTCAGGCCCAGGCCGTTCAGAATACGGTTCTTAGTTCCCCCTCTGCCATCACGGCCTTTAACACCTTGGCTCAGGACGGAAGCGGCCAGCTGACCAAGGATGAATTCGTCAGTGGTTTGTCCAACAGCATGACCAGCGACCAGGCCGGTGCATTGTGGGATACCATCGTCGGAAATAGCGGCGCTGATCAGGGAAGTCAGGTGCTGACGCAAACGCAATTCTCGACCGGATTGCGCAGCGCGGCGGTCAGTGCTTCCGATCTGGCGACCTATCAAAGCGTGGTTTCGGTGCTGTCTGGGGTGTCGGATATGGCCTCCCATCCCGAATCCGTCGCGCAAAGCGACCCGTCGCAATTATTCTGGTCGTTGAATACCGACAGCAATGGCTCTTTGAGCCAAGAAGAATTCATGAATGGCTTGTCCGGTAAGGTCAGCACCGAACAGGCCGGTATTCTGTGGGATCAGATCGCCACCAATAGCGGCGCGGCCAATCCATCGCAGGGATTGTCGGAAGCGCAATTTACCACGGGCTTTGCCGCCGTTGCTCCGGATTTGGCGACCTCGACTCCGTTGACCTTTACTCAGGACACCATCAATGCATGGTCCAGTCTGCTGACCTCGCAGGGGGCCGCGACCAGCTATCTGAAAAGCAGTGATACGGCGACGATCTTTGCCGTCATGGATGGCAATTCGGACCTGCAATTGACGGCAGATGAGTTTATTGCCGCTGAAACACCCAATATGGGAGCTTCGCAGGCTGCGGATCTGTGGTCGAACATTGTCAGCAATAGCGGCAGTGAAGATGCATCGCAGGGATTGAGCGTTGATCAATTCGTCATCGGGTTTGGGGCGGCGATGGGGTCTTCGTCGACAGGCAGCACGACGGGTACATCTTCGACCTCTTCCAGTTCTTCATCCTCGTCCTCGGTCACCGCTGCGACCTCGGACCAGTTGATCAATTTCCTGCAAAACGTCAGCAATAGCGGCGTCATTCCCTATAATGTCGGGACAACGGATCCTGCCAGCCTGTTCCAGACATTGGACAGCAACCAGGATGGTGCCGTATCGCAGGATGAATTTGTGGCGGCTCGTCCGAAAACCATCGGGACCAGCCAGGCATCTACCTATTGGTCGGCCATTGCCGGAGCCAGCGGCAATACCGGGGCGGCAACCCTGTCCCAAAGCCAGTTTGTCCAAGGTCTGAATACGTTGGGGATCGGGCCGTTTGATCAAAATGCGTTGAGCAGCCTGTCCAAAGCCGTTGATACCCTGCGCAGTGCGACGCCGGTTTTGTACAATATGGGCGCCAGTGATCCGTCCGATATTTTTGCCAGCCTGGATGTCAATCAGACCAACACGATCACCGTTGATCAATTCGTAACGGCCCGTCCCAGCAATGTCACGGCGGTACAGGCTCAGGCCGTTTGGGAACGGATCGTCCTTGGCAGCGGCAGCCCGGACAGCATGCTTAGCCTGCACGAAAATGAATTCGTGACCGGCTATAATTCCATGAATACGGCCACATCCGATGGTGCGGCCCTGAATCAGGTCAGTCAGATGCTGACCCGTATGAGCGGTCAGGACAATGTGACCGTCAATATGGGCTATAGCAATCCGTCGGATATGTTTGGGGCGGCGGATGCTGATCAGAACGGTATGGTTTCCAAGGATGAATTCATGGCCATCCGCCCGGCCAGCGTTTCGGTGGCGAAAGCCAGTGCTTATTGGAATCAGATCGTCAATTACAGTGGCTCCAGCGATGCCAGCGTTGGCCTGAGCGAAGGTGAGTTTGTCGCCGGTGTCAATTCCGATAGCCCGATGAGCATTGGTTCCGATGTGCTGAGCCAAGTGATCGGATTGGAGCAGACGGCATCGGGGATTGCGGCCCAACCTGCCGTCCTGACGACCAATAACGATATGACGGCCCAGATTGATGCCAGCCGGGATGGCATGATTTCGCAAAGCGAGTTCCTGGCCCAGACCCCGACCGGGGTGTCACAAAGCCAGATGACAAACGCCTGGAACGCGATCGTCGCCAATAGCGGCAGCACCAGCCCCAGCAGCGGTTTGACCTATGCTGAATATCAGCTTGGGATCACGTCTTTGGTTCCCGATGTTCAGGCGACGACCTCTAGCGATCAGATCTCGGGCCTGTTGCAAACCATGGGGGTTTCGATCCCCGTCGCCTTTGATATGGCAAGCGCCAATCCGTCGGATGTGTTCGGTGCCGCGGACACCAATGCCGATGGCGTGGTGACGCAGGATGAATTCGTCTCTAACCGTCCGACCGGCATGACGGATACTCAGGCCAGCACCCTGTGGTCATTCGTCGTCGGTAATAGCGGTGCCGATTCTTCGGCGGGGTTGAGCGAACAGCAATTCGTGACCGGCTATTCGCTGACATCGCCGGATGCGCTGAGCAATCCCGGCAATTATACGACAGTCAGCAATTTGCAGACCTATTTGGAAGCGGTTCGCGGTGCCCAACCCGCGGCCTTTGACCCGACGGTCTATGATCCGACGGCCATGTTCCCGAACATGGATGCCAATGGGGATGCATTGATTACCCAGGATGAATTCGCGCAGTTCAAGCCTGCCGCTTTGGACGATTCCTATGTCAGCGGGGCATGGCAGCAGATCGTCAGCAATAGCGGTGCGGACAGCAATGCGGATGGGCTGACGATTGATCAATTTGCGGCGGGTTTCTCGGCCATTGATACGCAGAGCTTGGAACAGCCCAATAACGATATCATCAACGCCTATCAAGGATTGTTGTCTGACCTTCAGAATGGCGTCGTCTCTTCCACGCCGTTGCAGGTCAGCAGCGATAATAGCTTGGAAACGCTGTCATTGGATGCGAATGCCGATGGGACGGTGGGACGGTCTGAATTCCTGCAGGGTCTTTCCGGGATTATGAGTGGTCTTGATAATCCGAATACGCCGAGCAACAAATCCTATGCCATTCAGCAATTGCTGTCGGCGGCGGCGACCTATACCCCGGCGGGTTCTGGTTCGATCGCAATGGCCTGAGGCGGATTTTGACTGGGGCCAAAGCTTTGGCCCCATGATGCGGGCGGAAAAGAGGCTGGAAAGACGCCAATCCTTCGGCGATGATGCCGCCCTGTGGAAGCAACAAACCTGCGGTGAGATGCAATGTCTTGCGATCATCGCGCAATGATGGGGTCATCTGTAATATGTCGAGAAAAGTCGCTCTGATTACCGGGGTTACCGGCCAGGATGGAGCATATTTGGCCGAATTCCTTCTGAAGAAGGGATATGAAGTCCATGGGATCAAGCGCCGGACCTCGCTCTTCAATACCGGGCGTATCGACCATCTGTTCAATGAAGGCGTACACGGTAATCTGCCCTTTACCCTGCATCATGGTGATTTGACCGATTCGTCGTCCTTGTTGCGGATCATGCAGCAGGTTCAGCCGGATGAAGTTTACAATCTGGCCGCCCAAAGCCATGTGGCCGTCAGCTTTGAAGAACCGGAATATACCGCCAATTCCGATGCCATCGGCGTGTTGCGTCTGCTGGAAGCCATTCGCATTCTGGGCCTGAGCAATAAGACCCGCTTCTATCAGGCTTCGACCTCGGAATTGTATGGCTTGGTGCAGGAAATTCCGCAGAAGGAAACGACCCCCTTCTATCCCCGCAGCCCCTATGCGGTGGCCAAGATGTATGGCTATTGGATCGTGGTCAATTACCGCGAAGCCTATGGCATCTATGCCTGCAACGGGATTCTGTTCAATCACGAATCGCCGCTGCGTGGTGAAACCTTTGTGACCCGCAAGATCTCGCGCGCTTTGGCGCGAATCCGCTTGGGCACTCAGGACGATCTGAAGTTGGGGAATCTCAGCGCCCTGCGCGATTGGGGCCATGCTCGGGATTATGTCGAAGCTCAGTGGCTGATGCTACAGCAGGAAAAGCCGGAAGATTTCGTCATTGCCACGGGTGAACAGCATTCGGTGCGCGAATTCGTTTCCTGTTGCTCGGAAGAACTGGGCATGACCATCGAATTCCGCGGTGAAGGGGTGGATGAACAGGGCATTCTGACGGCCACCACCATCGACAGCCTGAAATCCCGGATCGGGGATGTGCTGGTTCGCGTTTCGCCGCAATATTTCCGCCCCACCGAAGTGGAAACTTTGTTGGGCGATGCCTCGCGGGCGCGGGCCAAGCTGGGCTGGGAATCCCGGACGTCCTTTGCCGAATTGGTCAAGGATATGGCCGTTGCCGATCTGCGGCAGGCCGAATTGGAACTGCATGCCTTGCAGCACTAACGCCGCAGGCATTCAATGATGTTTAAAGTCTTCGGCATGGACGGCTCTGGAACGGGCAGGCCATGCCGAAGTCGTCTTTCGCTGATCGGCGGCGGGTTGGCCGTCCCCTTTTCTCGGCGAAACATCCCACAGCTATCAAAATAGGGAAAGCCAATGACAGGGACGAAGCGCAGGGTGTTGATCGCCGGTGGCCGCGGTATGGTCGGGCGCAATCTGCGGGAACATCCCGGAATGGCGGCCTTCGACGTCTATGCCCCGCCCCGTAGCGAGCTGGATTTGTGCGATTGGTCGGCCACCTTGGCCTATATGGACCGCGTTCAGCCCGATATCGTCGTGCATGCCGCCGGTCATGTGGGCGGCATCAAAGCCAATATGTCGGCACCGGTCCAGTTTCTGACCGCCAATACCGATATGGCCCGCAATGTGATCATGGCCGCCCGTCAGGTAGAGGTGCCGGAATTGCTGAATCTGGGCAGTTCGTGCATCTATCCGCGCATGGCGCCGAACCCGATCCAGGAATCGCAAATTCTGATGGGCGAATTGGAGCCCACCAACGAAGCCTATGCGATTGCCAAGATCTTTGCCCTGCGGCTATGTGCCTATATCCGCCGGGAAACGCCGCAATTTGCCTATAAGACCCTGGTTCCCTGCAATCAGTTTGGCCGCTATGACAATTTTGACCCTGAACACTCGCATTTGCTGCCCGGGATCATTTTGAAGATCCATCAGGCCAAGCAAAGTGGGGCCGAAAGCGTCGAAATCTGGGGCGATGGAACGTCACGCCGGGAATTCATGTATGCCGGAGATCTGGCCGATGCGCTGGTGACGGCCATTTCAAATTTTGCTGCCGTTCCTGATTTGATGAATATCGGTCTGGGTGTGGATTATTCCATTACGGAATATTATCAGACCGTCGCAGATGTTCTTGGCTGGACGGGCAGCTTCCGTTACGACTTGGGCCGCCCGACCGGGATGAAGCAAAAGCTGGTGGATATCCAGCAGCAGCAGGCATGGGGCTGGTCACCAAAGACCTCGTTGCGGGATGGGATTGCCCGCGCATATGACTATTATCTGGGAGAGATCGCGAAGTGAGCTACAGATTCCCTCTCGCCACGGTGACGTGGGACGACGCCGAATATCAGGCCATTCAGGACGTCATCAAGACGGGCTTTTTCTCGATGGGGCCAAAGGTCGCAGAATTCGAGCAATTATTTGCCGATTATGCGGGTTCGCGCTACGCCGTGATGGTCAATTCCGGGTCTTCGGCCAATCTGGCCATGGTCGCCGCCCTGTTTTATACTCAGGACCCTGCCAAGCGCCTGCAGCCCGGTGACGAAGTCATCGTGCCGGCCGTGTCTTGGTCGACCACCTATTTCCCGCTCCACCAATATGGTCTGAAGCTGACCATGGTGGATATCGATCTGGAAACCCTGAATTACGATCTGAACAGCTTGGCGGCGGCGATTACCGACCGGACCCGCGCTGTGATGGTGGTCAATCTGCTGGGGAATCCCAACGACTTTAACGCCATCAAGCAGATCATCGGTGATCGCAATATTGTGATGATCGAAGATAATTGCGAATCGATGGGCGCTGAATATGAAGGCCGCAAGGCCGGAACATTCGGGGTGATGGGCAGCTTTAGCTCGTTCTTCTCGCACCATATCGCCACGATGGAAGGCGGCTTGGTCGTAACCGATGATGAAGAGCTGTATCACATCCTGCTGTCTTTGCGTGCCCATGGCTGGACCCGCAATCTGCCGAAGGTGAACAAAGTCACCGGCGTTAAAAGTGATGATCCGTTCAAGGAATCCTTTCGCTTCGTTCTGCCGGGCTACAATCTGCGGCCCTTGGAAATGTCCGGTGCCATTGGCGTTCATCAGGTGGCCAAGCTGCCGCGCATGATCGAAGAGCGGCGCAAGAACGGCCAGATGTTGCAGGAAAAGCTGAGCAACCATCCCCTGTTCCAAATTCAAAAGGAAATCGGGGCCAGCAGCTGGTTCGGCTTCAGCCTGATTCTGCGTCCTGGCGTCGATATCGACCGCCCGGAATTCCTGCGTCGCTTGTCCGAACGGGGTTTTGAAACCCGCCCCATCGTGGCCGGTAATTTTGCCCGCACCGATGTGGTCAAGTTGATGAACTGCCAGATCTCGGGCGATTTGCCCAATGCGGATTATCTGGATGCCAATGGCCTGTTCATCGGCAACCATCATTATCCCATTGCCGAAGCGATCGAAGCACTGTCGAGCCTGTAATAGACCATCCCGGAGGCAAAGCTGTCCGGGATGAACTCTCTTGCCCGTGGCGGAATCACAAAGATTCGGCCACGGGAAAAGATGGCCAAAATGCAGAATATTCTGGTAACCGGCGGGGCTGGATATCTGGGTGCCGTGATGGTGCCTGCCTTGTTGCAGGCCGGGTACCGGGTGACGGTTCTGGATAATTTCATGTTCAGACAGAATTCGCTGGCAGCGGTCTGTTGTGATGCCAATTTCCAGGTCATCAAGGGCGATGCCCGCGAAGACTCCGTTTTGCGGCCTTTGGTCCGGCAGGCGGATGTGATTCTGCCTTTGGCGGCCCTGGTGGGGGCACCCCTTTGCAATTATGACCGGACCAGCGCCCAGACCGTCAATTACGAGGCGGTTTTGACATTGCTGCGGCTGTTAAGCCCCGAGCAGCGGATCTTGATGCCAATCACCAATTCCGCCTATGGCATGGGAGAGGAAGACGGGCTGTGTGACGAAGAATCGCCGTTGCGCCCGCTATCTCTGTACGGAACATCCAAAGTCGCGGCAGAAACGGCGGTTCTGGAGCGCGGCAATGCCATCAGCTTCCGGTTGGCAACGGTCTTTGGCATGTCGCCCCGGATGCGGGTTGATTTGCTGGTGAATGATTTTGTGTACCGGGCGGTTCATGATCGTTCGGTCGTGTTGTTCGAGCCCCATTTCAAACGGAACTTTCTGCATGTCCGCGATGTGGCCCGCGTGTTCCTGCATGGGTTGACCCATTTCGAAACCCTGCGCAATCAGGTCTATAATGTGGGGCTGTCGGATGCCAATTTATCAAAGCTGGAACTGTGCCGGCGAATTCAAAGGCATCTGCCGGATTTTGCGTTCCCCGAAGCCCCCATCGGCGAAGATCCGGATAAGCGAAACTATATGGTTTCCAATGCAAAGATCGAAGCCAGTGGCTATCAACCGGCTTACAGTCTTGATGATGGGATCATTGAACTGATCAAAGGCTTTTCAATGATCAAAAATAATACATATTGTAACGTCTAGATTTTTATTTGAAAGACACACCGCCGTATCTCGGCCAGAATACAAAGAAAAACACTGAATAACAACGCATTAGCGGTGAATCGCCCAAAGCGGTGATTCCGTTGAGACCCCTCTTGGCGGCGTGCCGCATTTCAGCGTATTCTCAGAAATACCACGTCGTGGTAAGCGTAACTCCCCGGAACGTGGCCGCCCCAGTATGGGGCAAAGATCGCCGAAGGCAGCCGCACGGCGATTCCGTGCTTCGGTGATTGGTGCCGATCACCGAGATTTCGTATAAATTCTCGGGCTGCGACGCGGATTGTCCGGTTGCACCCTGCAAGCGGAAGCCTGTCATCTTGCTCAATAACGATCCCATCAGAACCGAAGATTGGCGTCGTCTGGCGCAACGTCTGGATTTGTCCCCCCTTTCCGGCCGCAGCTTTCTGATCACTGGCGCTTCGGGCCTGATCGGTCGCTATATCGCGGGAACCGTGGCTTTGGCCAATCAGGAGCAAAACCTGAATTGCCGCCTGGTCTGTGTCAGCCGTCAGCCGCAAGCCGCCATGCCGGGGGTGGAATGGATCAATGTCGATCTGTGCCAGCCGATCACGCTGGATGAACCGTTTGATTATATTTTCCACGGGGCCTGCTATGCCCAGCCCAGCCTGTGGTTTGCCAATCGTCCGTCCCTGATTGATCTGAACGTCAATGCCACCCGCCAATTGCTGGAATTGGCCAGCCGCTCGGGCGGGGCATTCCTGTTCTGCAGCAGCGGCGAAGCCTATGGCGATCCGCCACCCCACCTGACCCCCATTCCGGAAAGCTATACCGGCGGGCCGGAACCGACCGCCAAGCGGGCGATCTATGGCCAAAGCAAAAGAATGGGCGAGGTTCTGTGCTCGGTATACCGCGAGGATAAGGGGGTTCGCGCCTATGCCGCCCGAATCAGCCATCTGTATGGACCGGGCATCGGCCTGAACGATCAGCGCGTTTTCGGTGACTTCATGCGCCAGGCTTTGGCCGGACAGCCGATCCGCCTGCGGGATCAGGGTCAGGCCATCAAAACATTGGGATATATCGCCGACGCGACCGAAATGGTGTTCAACATTCTGTTGCGGGGGCAGCACACCATCTACAATGTCGGCGGCACCGCGCATATCACCATTTACGAACTTGCCCAACAGATCGCGGCCCTGTCCGGCGGTGTTCCGGTGATCGTTCCCGAAAATATGGACCATTCGCCGCATATCGGAACCGATGCCGGCATTACCAAGTTGGATCTAAGCCGCTATATTGCCGAATTCGGACAGCCGGACTTTACCGATCTGACGGCCGGTCTGAAGCGAATGATTGATTGGAATCGACCTGTTTCTGCTGGAGCCGCAGCAGTCCGTAGCGTTTGAGCTGGAGAGTATGATGATCCTGGCAGATTATGTGATTAGTTTCCTGGCCGATAAGGGTATCGACAATATGTTCGTGGTCTATGGGGCTGCGAATGGCGATCTGATCGATGCTTTTACCCGGACGCCCAATACCCGCTATGTCAGCGTGATGCACGAACAGGCCGGTGGTTTCGCCGCCGAAGCCTATGCCAAGGTGTCGGGCCGTCCCGGCGTCGCCATTGCGACCTCTGGCCCCGGTGGACAGAATTTCGTCACGCCGATGGGAAATGCTTTTTACGATTCCGTTCCCTGCATTTTCATCACCGGCCAGGTCAATGCCCGCTTCATGCGCAATGATCCGGAATTGCGTCAGATCGGGTTCCAGGAAACCGATATCGTCAATATCACGGCTCCGGTCAGCAAATACTCGGTTCTGATCACCGATCCCAGCCGTATCCGCTACGAAATGGAAAAGGCCTATTATCTGGCCGTTTCGGGCCGCCCCGGCCCGGTCCTGATCGATTTCCCCATCGATATTCAGCGCGCCAAGATCAATCCGGATGAATTGCCGGGCTTTGATCCCCAGGACATGTACGCTTTTGATGCGCAGGCGGTGGATCAGCAGATCGAAGAATTCCTGGATGATCTGGCCAAGGCCGAACGTCCGTCTTTGCTGATCGGCGGCGGCATTCATTGCGCCAATGCCATCGAAACCCTGCGCGCCGTTGGCGATGTCCTGAAGATCCCCATGTTCCCGACCTGGAACGCTTTGGATGTGGTCAGCTCGGACTATCCCTATTACGGTGGCCGCATCGGCACCTATGGCGGGGCTGGCCGCAATTTCGGCATTCAGAACAGCGATCTGCTGTTGGCCGTTGGCTGCCGTATTTCGGGCCGCATCACCGGCGGCAATGTGAAGACCTTTGCCCGCGCCGCCCGCAAATATGTCGTTGATATCGATCCGGCCCTGTTGAAGACCGTCAATCAGCAGGTTCCCTTTGATGTGAACATCCACAGCGATGCCCGCCATTTCCTGGAACGGCTGCTGGTGGCGGCTCAGAAGCGTCAGGCCGCTCAAAGCCTGAAGTCGTTCGACGGCTGGGTGGAAAAGGTCGTTGATTGGAAGGTCCGTTACGACCCGGCCAAGACCGTTCGCAACATCGATAACAGCCCGGTCAATCCCTATCACTTCGTCCGTCGTCTGTCGGAAAAGATGGGGGCCACCGATATCATTCTGGGCGATTGCGGCGGCAATATCGTGACCATGAGCCATTGCTTTGAAACCAAGCATGGCCAGCGTTTCATTACCAATAACGGCAATTCCCCCATGGGCTTTTCCTTTGCTGCCGCATTGGGTGCCGTGGCGGCGGATCCGAACCGTCAGGTGGTCTGCATCATCGGTGATGGTGGGTTCAACATGAACATGCAGGAATTGCAGACCCTGCTGACCTATGACATGCCGGTGAAGACGATTGTTCTGAACAATCACATCTACGGTATCACCAAGGCGTTCCAGGAAACCAATTTTGGTGGCCGCGCCGAAGCTTGCGGCCCCAAGGGCTATGTGCCGCCGGATTTCGTCAAGATCGTCCAGGCCTATGGCATCAAGACGATTACGATCAACAGCGATGACGAAACCGATGCGGCCATTGACGCATTGCTGGCGGCCAATGAACCGGTGGTGTGCGACGTGAATATTCACGAATTCCACACCTATGAACCCCGTATCGTTGGTTGGAAGACCCCGATCGAGGACATGTACCCCTATTTGTCGCGTGAAGAATTCCGCGCCAATATGATCATTGATCCGGTGGAAGATTGGGAAAACCCGACTTTGCCGGACGTGATTCGCAAGTAATCACGAACGTTTAGAGCGCCGTGCGTTAAATCAGACGCATGGCGCTCTGGCGAGCGTTGAGCGAGCGGCCAAGCAAACCGTAGGTTTGCGCCCGGCGAGGGGCAAAATGACTCTAGGACCATCGTGCGCCTGATTTAACGCACGATGGTTTAAAAAGGCGGTGACCGAACCCGGTCACCGCCTTTTTTATTACACCTGATAGTGCAGCATGTAATCCAGATAGCCGATGATCTTTTCATCGCTGTAACGGGTCCGGGCAAAGTCCGCACCGCGACGGCGGATTTCTTCTGCCTCTTCCTTGCGTTCCGAGGTGAAACGCAGGATCGAGCGCAAATCGGCAAAGGTTTCGAACACCAGATAATGCTCGCCGACGGTGAAGTAATATTCCATATCCGGCGAGACTTCCTGAACCTGCAACGCCCCGGCATAGGGTGTTTCAAAGCTGCGTCCCGTCACGATGCAGGACAGATCGGGCCGCATCGAGAAATTCAGCGAACAAGTCGATTCCGCCAAGCGTTCCATGTAATTGCCATAGCTTTCCAGAACCGGCAGGCCATCCACGGTATGGGTGGAAAGCTGCTGTTCGATGGGCAAATAGAACCGCTCGGCCGCCGCCAGCCAAAAGGCACGATGCCAGTTATAGCCCTTGACGCTGCCCGAGAAAGACATCTGCGAACGGACGATTTCCGGGGAAACCTCGACCGGGACCGCATGGGGATAGGGGCAGTGTAAAACCTTGTTGGTCAGGCTGGGATCGTCCCAGGTCGGCAAAGAGGGCGAGGTTGCATCCCAAACGATGTCGATCAGCTTTGATGCCTCGATCAACACGTTCTGATCCAAAGCCCAAGTATCGAAATGGGCCCCCACAATCTTCAGATTGGGCATGTCCTGACGTAATGCCGAAATGATCGATGCACGCACCATGCGCGCACCTTCCGATTCGATCATGTGATCGTCCAGCACCAAGACATCGGCTTGCAATTGGCGGCACAGGGCGGCGGCACCCTCGTAATCCTCGATCAGATTGCTCCATTGCATGCCAAAGAAATGGCTGTCCCAACCATAAATCGACATGGCTTCGACGATGCGGGGGCCGATATCCAGCGGACGGGACCAGGGCTGATTGGGGAACATCAATTCGCGGGTGGCCACCACGGCGCGGCGGCGCAATTGGCGGGCTTCGGCCGGGGGCTCGTCATATTGGATCAGGCGCGCATTTTGCTGGCCGTCACGGCGAATGGCCTCGATATCCAAATCACGAATCGGTTCATCCCAATTGAAAATGTGGTGAAAGGGCGGAAAGGCCGCCTTCATGATTTCCAAAGTCCGCAGGATAAAATCGCGGTCCTGCCGGGCCTGTCCCATGGTCGTCAACTGCCGGACGACGGGTTCCAGCAAGTCCTTGTACAAAAGCTTCATATGCTCTTGATCAATAAAGGGGGAAATGGCACGAAGCTTTGCAACGCCGTTGGCTTCGTCATCCCGGTTATTGAAAAGCATGCCGCCGATACATTGCGCCAAGGGGCAGACAATATTGGAGATATCGAATTTCTCGATGAATTTAAAAAGGATGTATGCGGAATAGAAGCTGTTCTTCTTCAAAAGAAGATAGATCGGATAGATAATGTCGGTGGGAGAGGCGCCCGATTCTGGGACATATTTCATGATCCCCATATGGTCGCCTTCTTGATCCATCCTCAGAATATTTTCGGCGAGATCCGACATTATAAAACTACCCTTACTGATTATTTGTCTTCAGACAAAGATTAAAGTCATTCACATGGTAATATGTGTGACCACCATTGACCAGATAGATCTTTGTGCGCGTTTTAGAGCGCCAAGTGTTAAATCTGACGCACGACGCTCCAGCGAGCATTGACGCTCCGCGTCGTCTGCGACTCGAGCGAGCGGCCAAGCAAACCGCAGGTTTGCGCCCGGCGAGGGGCAAAAAGAATCGAGAGCGCCGAGATCCATTATTAAAGGCTCGGCGCTCTAGAGAATCCCATGCGCAATACTGCTATTACCTTTGTTTTTTCATCCGCATTTTGATGGCACAGATCAGATCATCCATCCCATGCGGCGACATCTTCTCTTTCCAGGAAAGTCTGTTTTGGGATACTCTGTGCCACCTTCCGGGAGCAGCGCCTATCCTGCGTATTTTACTAGGTCAGGGACATAAAATGAAAGCAGTTATTCTTGCCGGTGGACTTGGAACGCGTCTTTCGGAAGAAACGACTATGAAGCCAAAGCCAATGGTCGAGATTGGCGGCTATCCAATTCTTTGGCACATCATGAAGATGTACAGTCATCATGGAATAAATGATTTTATTGTGTGCTGTGGATACAAGGGACATGTGATTAAAGATTTTTTTGCTGATTATCTTTTGTATTCGTCGGATGTGACATTTGATCTGCGCTCCAACACGATGGAAGTGCATCAGAATCGCTCGGAAAATTGGCGCGTGACGCTGGTGGAAACCGGCGAAAACACCCAGACCGGCGGACGGTTGAAGCGTGTCCGCCACCATCTGACCGAGGGCGAGGCTTTCTGCTTCACCTATGGCGATGCGGTTTCTGACGTCAATATCAGCGAATTGGTGGCCTTCCATCAGGCGCATGGCCGGTTGGGAACCGTAACGGCGGTGCAGCCTGCCGGGCGCTTTGGCTATCTGTCCATTGATGCCGAAGATTCCCGCGTCCGCACGTTCGAGGAAAAGCCCGCCGGTGAAGGCGGTTGGATCAATGGCGGCTTTTTTGTCCTGTCCCCCAAGGTGATCGATTACATCGATGATGATCTGGAACCGTGGGAACGTCGCCCCATGCATGCCTTGGTAAAGGCTGACCAGTTGGAAGCCTATCGCCATTCCGGTTTCTGGCAGTGCATGGATACCCAGCGCGACAAGCTGCATCTGGAAGACATGTGGAAGCAGGGGGCTCCCTGGAAAAAATGGTAATCGATCCCTCTTTCTGGCGTGGCAAGCGTGTTTTCCTGACCGGGCATACCGGCTTCAAGGGTGCTTGGCTGACGCTTTGGCTGCATCAGCTTGGCGCGCAGGTTTACGCCTATAGCCTGCCCGCCCCGACCGATCCCAGCCTGTATGGGGTGGCCAAGGTATCGGCCTATTTGTCCGACGAACGCATTGCCGATATTCGGGATTTGACCGCCATGAAGGCGGCTTTGCAGCATGCCCGGCCCGAGATCGTTTTGCATCTGGCAGCACAGGCCATTGTGCTGGATTCCTATCGCGATCCCATCGAAACCTTTTCCAGCAATGTCATGGGCACGGTGACTTTGCTAGAGGCATTGCGTTCGGTGGACAGCGTCCGGGCCGTCATCGCCGTCACCTCGGACAAATGCTACGAAAACCGGGAATGGGTTTGGGGATACCGGGAAACCGACCCGATGGGCGGCTATGATCCCTATAGCGCATCAAAGGGGGCCACCGAACTGGCCGTTGCCTCGATGCGGCAATCCTATTTCCACCCCGATGATTATGCCAAACATGGGGTTGGCGTGGCTTCGGTTCGGGCTGGCAATGTCATTGGCGGCGGCGATTGGGCCAGGCATCGTCTGATCCCGGATATGATGCGCTCGCTGATGGCCGGGGAAGCCTGCATCATCCGCAATCCCGGCGCCATTCGTCCCTGGCAACATGTTCTGGAACCTCTGTCGGGCTATCTTTGTCTGGCTCAGGCATTGTTCCGGGATGGTCCCAATCATGCCAGCGGCTGGAACTTTGGCCCCCGGGAGGGCAGCGCCCGCCCGGTTTCCTGGATCGCCGATGAACTGGTTCGCTTATGGCCGGATGCGCCGGATTGGGTCCGGGCCGGAGAACCGGGATTGCATGAAAATATTTATCTGAAGCTGGATATCTCCAAAGCCCGGGCCTTGCTGGGATGGGAGCCCGTTTGGGATCTGGCAAATACTTTGGAAACCATCGTCCGGTGGTATCATGGCTATCACTTGGGTGCCGATATGGCTGACTGTACCCGCTCCCAGATCGATCAGTTCTGCCGCGACATGAACAACAATCAGGCTCATTTCCATGGATAACAGCTCTTTGTCCGCAAAGGACGCTCTGCGCCAGCAAATCCTGTCGCTGGTTGGCGATTATGCCCGTCTGGCCCATCAAAGCGGCCCCTTTGTCGCCGGTTCCAGCCCGGTTCCGGTCAGCGGTAAGGTGTATGGGGCCGAGGAAATGATGTCCTTGGTCGATGCCTCGTTGGATTTCTGGCTGACCACGGGCCGCTTTAACGATGCCTTTGAAGCCCGTTTGGGCCAGGTGATCGACCGCCGCCATGTATTGACGGTCAATTCCGGGTCTTCGGCCAATCTGGTGGCCGTCACCGCCCTGACCTCGCACCTGCTGGTCGATCGGGCCTTAAAGGCCGGGGACGAGGTCATTACCTGCGCCACCGGCTTTCCGACCACCATCAATCCCATTTTGCAGAACAATCTGACGCCGGTTTTCCTGGACGTGGACATTCCGACCTACAACATGGATGTCTCGCATCTGGAAGAGGCCATTTCCCCCAAAACCCGCGCCATCGTTCTGGCCCATACGCTGGGTAATCCGTTCAATCTGGATGCGGTCATGGATGTGGCCAAGCGCCACCAGCTTTTGGTGGTGGAAGATTGCTGCGATGCGTTGGGCGCACGCTATAACGGCCAATTGGTCGGCACCTTTGGCGATATCGGCACATTAAGCTTCTATCCCGCCCACCATATCACCATGGGCGAAGGCGGGGCCGTCTTTACCGGACGCGGCCCGCTGAAACGGGCGATGGAATCCATCCGCGATTGGGGCCGTGATTGCTGGTGCCCGCCCGGAAAGGACAATACCTGCCGCAACCGCTTTGGCCAGAAGCTGGGCGATCTTCCCTGTGGCTATGACCACAAATATACCTATTCCCATCTGGGCTATAATCTGAAGATCAGCGACATGCAGGCCGCAGTTGGTCTGGCGCAATTGGATCGTCTGGACGGCTTTATTGCCGATCGCCAGCGCAATTTCGCCCTGCTGCACGAAGGCTTGAAGCCGCTGGAAGATGTTCTGATCCTGCCCCAAGCAACGGCAAACAGCCAACCATCCTGGTTTGGCTTTCCGCTGACCGTGCGCCAGGACGCCCCCTTTAAGCGGGACGAGCTGCTGATCCATCTGAACGAATTGAAGATCGGCACCCGCCTGTTGTTTGGTGGCAATCTGCTGCGTCAGCCCTATATGAAAAACCGCCCCTGCCGGGTGGTCGGCGATTTGACCAATAGCGATACCGTCACCTCGCACACCTTCTGGATCGGCGTTTATCCCGGTCTGGGGGAAGATGCAATCGCCTATATGATCGATCAGATCACCAAATTCTGCCGTCGCTGAACCGACATCGTTCTAACGCCAGTTCAAAGAGCCCCCATAATGGTTCGTGTCGCTGATTACATTGCCAGCTTCATTTCGGATACGCTTGGTCTGCAGGATGTCTTTATGCTGACCGGGGCGGGGATCATGCACCTGACCGATGGTGTCGCCTGCAATCCCAAATTACGGGCGATCTGCGTGCATCACGAACAATCGGCGTCGATGGCCTTGGAAGCCTATGCCCGGGCTAATCAGCATTTCGGTGTGGGGTATTTTACCACCGGCCCTGGCGGCACCAATGCCGTGACGGGTCTGGCCGGAGCCTGGCAGGATTCCGTTCCCTGTCTTTTCATTTCGGGCAATGTGAAGACATCCGAGCTAAGCATCCTGTCCGGCGTTTCCGGATTGCGGCAATTCGGGGTTCAGGAACTGAACATCGTTCCGATCGTTTCCTCGGTCAGCAAATACACGGCGGTCATCACCGATCCGAAACGCATTCGCTACGAATTGGAAAAAGCGGTTCATATCGCCAAATCAGGCCGCCCGGGGCCGGTTTGGATTGATGTGCCGATGAATATCCAGGCGGCTCCCATCGATGTGGACACGCTGGAAGGCTTTACCCCCGATCCGGCGGAAACCATCCCCTGTGCCAGCCCCGACGAACTGGAAATTGTCGCCGAATTGCTGCGACACAGCCAGCGCCCGGTGATCATCGCCGGTCAGGGGGTTCGTCTGGCCAAGGCGCAGGCACAATTGCAGCAATTGGCCGAAACCTATGACATTCCGGTCGTGACGCCCTATCTGGGGATCGACAATCTGAATCATGATTTGGATGTCTATATTGGCAAAACCGGGGTCAAGGGGGACCGTCCGGCCAATTTTGCCATGCAGAATGCGGATTTGATCCTTGCCATCGGTACCAGCCTGCATGTGACCGTGATTGGCTATTCCTATGCCCAATTCGCACGCTCGGCCCATAAGATCGTCGTGGATATCGATAAGACATCCCATCTGAAAAAGACGATTGCCATCGATCATCTGATTGAATCCGACGCGCGCTTTTTCCTGGATGGCTTGCTGGAGCGTCTGGCCCAATCCGGCAATCAGGTTGCCCGGCACGACTGGCTGTCCCGCTGCGTCGATTGGAAGAAGCGTTATCCGGTTGCCCTGCCCGAATATGCCGACACCAAGGACGCCATCAACATTTACACCTTCATTGCGGCCCTGTCTGAACGGGCTGAGGCCGGAGATGTCTTTGTTGCCGATGCCGGATCGGCCTTTTACGCCGTTTCCCAGGCGGTTTGCCTGAACAAGCCCGATCAGCGTTATATCCCCTCGGGAGCGATGGCGACCATGGGCTATTCCCTGCCGGCGGCAATCGGGATTTCGGCGGCATTGAATGGCCGACGCGTTCTGGCCGTGACCGGAGATGGATCGTTCCAACAGAACCTTCAGGAATTACAGACGGTCCTGCACTATCAGCTTCCCGTCAAACTGTTCATCCTGAACAATGATGGCTATCTGTCGATCCGAGCATCGCAAAACAACTACTTCAACCATCGCCTGATTGGTGAAGGCCCGACATCGGGCGTTACGATGCCGGATACATTGCGCATCTGTGATGCCTATGGGATCACCGCCGAGCGGGTCAGCGACGTCACGGAATTGGGCGCGGCGCTGGATCGTGCCTTGTCCCATCCGGGGCCGTTTGTGCTGGATATCATCACTCCGCCGGAACAGCCCATTGTTCCGACCGTATCTTCGGTGGTCAATCCCGATGGCTCGATGAGTTCGCGGCCTTTGGAAGATATGGCCCCATTCCTGGACCGGGAAGAGTATCGCAGCAATTTGCTGATTGATGAAATCTAAAGCAAATCAACAGCAAAACTGCGCCAACAACAAAAGAACACGCGAGAATATCATGAGCATCTTAGGTATTGTGAAAAGCATTCAAGATCAAGATCTTATGCGTGATATTCTTGAGTCTTACTATTCCGTTGCCGCAAGGGCCATAGCCGCCGCAACAGATTATCAAGATAGCGATCAATTTATCTCTTTGTGCGATGATATTCTTGAGGCCCGGCCCGGCGACAGCAATACGCGCATCATCCTGCTGCGCCATCTGGCGGCAAATGGCAAAATCGAACAGGCCTTGTGCCATTTGCGGAAACTGAAGGAACAGAATCTGGACCCCCAGACATTGGTGCGGGAATTGTTTGCCGTGCTGCCCGAAGCAACGCGCCAACAACAAGACGCCCTGAATCGCGCTGATCTGGATGAAGCCAATCTGATTCTCTGCCATTTGATGGAATTGTCCCCGGACGTTCTGATGTTCCAGAAAGCACTGGTGAACGTTCAAAGGCTGCGGGTGATCAAAGCCCATGAAATGGCAAAAACCCAGGACCGATATAATTTCGAGATCCTGCAAACATGCCTGGAAACCTGCGAGCGACTGGGAGATCTGGAAGAAGAAGCGCAGATCCGCCTGGAAATCAGCCGTCATCCGCTGGATAAGAACCGGCACCGGATTTTGCAGATTCACAATGTCGTCAGTGCATTGGCCCGCTTCCTGGGCGTTGATCACCATCATTTCAGCAAAGAAGAGCTGGATGTGATCCAAGAATTGCTGGAACGTGGCCAAGCCATTTGCGCTGTGCCCAATACCGATACCAATCCAGAAAATCTGTATTACGAAGATTTCTGCCGCCTGCAAATGGCCAGCATCAATCTGGATGCCATCTTTGGCCCCGCCATTGAAAAAACGGCACCGCTGCCGACCGTCTTTGCCGATGGCGATGGCAATATCCTGTCCATTGAAGATGTACAGGCCCGCAGCCGGGCGGTGAATGCGCAGGCCGCATTCTTTGTGTCCACATCGCCGGAATATTTCGACCGTTATGCCCGGGTTTTTGCCTCATCCGTTCTAAAAGCCTGCGATTGCGGCTGTCTGGTGATAATCTGCGTCTGTACCGATCACGAACGGATGCCCGAAATCGTCCGCAGTCTGGATCTGAAAGATCCCCGGCTGATTTTCTGCTCGGATAATTTCGACCCGGCTTCGGAAGATTTCAAAATCTACTCCCCCAAGGCCGAGGCCGTCAGCACTCCCGGCCCCCATTATGCGACCGCCGCCATGTTGCGCAGCGATTGGGTGTTGGATTTCCTGAAGCTGCCGGTCTTCCTGACCGGAATTGATACGGTTCTGCAACGCGGCATCGCCGATCTGCTGGAAACCCATCAGAATGCAGATGTGATTTTGAACCGCGTCGGGTCCCAAGGGGCGCTGGCCAACCAGGTCATCAACAATCTGGTGACCATCTTCCCGACCGAAAACGGGTCGCGATTCCTGCACTTCCTGAAAAGCTATCTGGGTGGACATCTGCACGAAGCCACGCAGGCCGCCGCCGTCGATCAGTTGGATCTGCAATTGGCCAAGCATTATCTGGTGGCCCATAGCGATAACCCCAACATCGCCTATTTTGAAGAAACCGACATCAATAACGTCATGTTCAATCAGGCGAATTATATCCGTCATATCGAGCGGTTCAGAAAATACCGCTTCGTCAACATCTTTGCCGGTGGCTGCCA
>Ga0228698_1000191_pt1 | contig 57050 bp, 52 predicted proteins | sample McNCre117_Aug_MG_FD_178015 | JGI IMG/M metagenome (GOLD analysis project Ga0228698, IMG submission 178015) | Freshwater microbial communities from McNutts Creek, Athens, Georgia, United States - 1-17_Aug_MG | ecosystem: Environmental > Aquatic > Freshwater > Creek | place: USA: Georgia... | reverse complement strand
CTTGCTGGCCATGCGCTTCTCGATGTGGGTGATCTGTTCGGGCGTGAGGGTGCGCACCACCTCGGCCAGGGCGGGCACAGCCTGCTCAAAAGCGCGTTCGGCGCGGTCTTCCCAGGCATCCAGCACCTTGCAGACCTGCGTGGGCGTGACCTTGTTCACCGCCAGGGCCTGCATGTCGGCCAGCAGTTGTGCATAGTCGGGCAATTGGCTGGCACGATGCCAGGTGAACCAGTCGGCCAGCGCGCCCTTGACCGCGGGCGCCTGCTCGCGGTTGAAGTCGGCATAACCGTCCAGCCAGAACCAGGCCAGGGTTGGCCCCTGGTTGTAGCTCAGGCGCAGGGCGCTGCACCCAGCAAGCAAGGTCAGCGACATCAGGATAATCCAAGCTCTCAAACGCATCGACACAGGCAAAACATGGCTCTGGACATCGTCATCATGGCCGCGGGCAAAGGCACCCGCATGAAATCCAAGCATCCCAAGGTGCTGCACCGCCTGGCGGGTATCCCCTTGCTGGGCCATGTGCTGAACACCACGGCCAGCTTGGGTGAACACCGATGCTGGGTGATCACCGGTCACGGGGCCGATGCCGTGGAGTCTGCCATTGCCGGCTCGGGCGCGCAGTCGGTGCGTCAGATGCCCCAACTGGGCACAGGCCATGCGGTGCAGCAGGTGGTGCCGCATCTGGCAGATGAGGGCACCACGCTGATCCTCAATGGCGATGTGCCCTTGATCGAGGCCAGCACGGCTGCTGCCCTGGCCCAGGCCTGTGGCGGCGAGCGCCTGGCGCTGCTGACCATCGTGCTGGGCGACGCCACCGGCTACGGCCGCATCGTGCGCGCCGATGGCACGGCTGACGGCGCGGTGCTGGGCATTGTTGAGCACAAGGACGCCACACCGGCCCAGCGCGAGATCCGCGAGGTGTACACCGGCATGATGGCGGCGCCCACGGCGGCCCTCAAGCGCTGGTTGGGCGCCCTGAAGAACGACAACGCCCAGGGCGAGTACTACCTGACCGACATCGTGGCCATGGCCGTGGCCGAAGGCGTGCCGGTGGTGGCCACCCAGGCCGCCGATGAAACCGAGGTGCTGGGCGTGAACAGCCCGCTGCAACTGGCCGATCTGGAGCGCCGCCTGCAGCGCCGCCGGGCCGATGCCCTGCTGGAAGCCGGCGTGCGTCTGGCTGATCCGGCGCGCTTTGATCTGCGCGGCACACTGGCCACCGGCCAGGATGTCGACATCGATGTCGGCTGCGTGTTCGAAGGCGACGTGAAACTGGGCAACGACGTGCGCATTGGCGCCCATTGCGTGATCCGCGATGCCGTGATCGCCGACGGGGCGGTCATCCACCCGTTCACCCACATCGAAGGCGCCAACGTGGGCGCAGGCGCCCTGGTGGGCCCGTTTGCCCGCCTGCGGCCGGGTGCCGAACTGGGCGACGAGGTGCACATCGGCAACTTCGTCGAGGTCAAGAACTCCACCCTGGCCAAGGGCGCCAAGGCCAACCACCTGGCCTACCTGGGTGACGCCACCGTGGGTGAGCGCGTCAACTACGGCGCAGGCAGCATCACCGCCAACTACGACGGCGCCAACAAGCACCGCACCGTGATCGGGGCCGATGTGCACATTGGCAGCAACTGCGTGCTGGTGGCGCCGGTCACCATTGGCGAAGGCGGCACGGTGGGTGGTGGCAGCACCATCAGCAAAAGCACACCGGCCGGGCAGTTGACGGTGGCGCGCGCCAAACAGGTGTCACTGGCAGGCTGGACGCGGCCCGTCAAGGCCAAGAAAACCTAAACTCCCGCCGATTCCAGGCACTGGGCGGCCAGGCACAGGTCGTCCCAGGCGCGGGCCTTGTCGGCCGGCTGGCGCAACAGGTAAGCCGGGTGGTAGGTGACCACCAGCGGCACGCCTTGCCAGTCGTGCACGCGGCCACGCAGCTTGCCAATGGGCTCGTCGGTGCCCAGCAGTGATTGCACCGCGAAGCGGCCCATGGCGATGATCACCCGGGGTTGCACCAGCGCCACCTGGCGTTGCAGATAGGGCTGGCAGGCGGCCAGTTCTTCGGGCGCCGGGTTGCGGTTGCGTGGCGGGCGGCACTTGAGGGTGTTGGCGATGAACACCTGCCTGGCCGGCGATTCGGCCTGGCGCGTCAGGCCCAGCGCGAACAGCATGCGATCGAGCAACTGGCCGGCTGCGCCCACAAAGGGCTCGCCTTGCAGGTCTTCCTGTTCGCCAGGGGCTTCGCCCACGATCATGCAATGGGCCTGCTGGTGGCCCACGCCAAACACGGTGTTGCGGCGGGTCTCGCACAGGCTGCATGCGGTGCAGGCCTGCACGGCAGCCTGCAGGGCAGGCCAGTCCAGATGATCGGCGGGTGCGGCGTTGGCGGCGCTGCGCACCGCGATGGGCCGCGCCGCTGGGGGCGCCGCCGCTGGGGGCGCCGCCGGTGGGCGGGGCGCTGCGACGGGTTCAGCGGCCGTGGCATGGGGGGGCAGGGCCGACGCGGTTGGTGCCGGCGCAGCCAGCGACTCGTCGGGCTCGGTGCCGGGTGACGGCTCTTTGGGCAGCCACAGGCGCAAGCCCATCTCGCCGAGCATGGCTTGCTGGCGATCAGACCACCGCATGATCGTCTCCACGGTGTTCAGGGCCCGCAGGAGGCTGTGACGCAGGCAGACCCAGGCGCATCACAACCGCGTCTTCGCGCTTGAGCCGATCAGCCGGGTAATAGTCGCGCCGAACGCCCACGGTTTCAAAGCCGAATCGGGCGTACAACTGCTGAGCGGCCAGGTTGCTGTGGCGCACTTCCAGCCACAGCGCCTGATCGCCCTGTTGCAGGCTGGCCAGGCGCAGGCGCTCGAGCATCGCGCGCCCATGGCCCGCGCCTTGGCGCGCCGGGGCGACGGTGATGTTGAGCAGGTGCATTTCCTCGAACCCGGGCATGGCCACCCAGTAACCCAGCAGTTGTCCGCCGGCATCCAGCCGCAGCTCGGCCAGGTACCCGGCCGCCAGCGAATCGATGAAGTTACCGCGCGTCCAGGGGTGGCTGTAGGCCGTGGCCTCGATGGCCAGCACGGCGTCCAGGTCGCTCACCTGCATGGGCCGATGCTGGCAAGGGCCATGCGCGGGCTTGGCGCCAGGGATCATCGCGCGGCCTGCTTCAGGGCTTCGCGCTCGGCGGTGGTCTGGGCCACCTTGTCGCGCAGATACAGGGGCAGGGCTTCGTCGGGTGTGATGGCCAGGCCGTCATCCCACGCGGCTTGCGCCAGGCGCAGCAAGGCTGCACCGCGGTCGTGTTGCTCGGCCGGGCGGGGGCCGGTCACGTCGGGCAGACGGCCTGCAAAAGCCAGCAGGCCGTTGCCCGCTGCCCAGGCCGGTGTGTCGGCCCGCCAGGCTTCAGCCAGGGCTGGCAGTGTCCACAGGGCCGGGGCTTGCACCACCTGCCAGCGGCCGGCGTGCCAGCGGTAGGCTGCGGCATAGGCCTCGTCCATGCGGGCGTCCACCACCACCCAACCGGTCTGTTCAAACGGCGCGGCGTCGGGCCCTTGATGGCGGGCATCCTCGGCCAGGATCATCAGGCTGTCCAGTGCCAGCACCGGGGTGTTGTGGGCCAGCGCCAGGCCTTGGGCCACGGCGCAGGCGGTGCGCAGGCCCGTGAAGGCACCGGGCCCTTGCCCAAAGCCGATGGCCTGCAACCGCGCCACCGTCACCTGGTGGTCTTGCAACCAGGCCATCAGCGTGGGCAGCAGCCTGGCCGACGCCAAGGCGCCGCCCGGCTCATTCAGTGAGAACGCTCCGTCGGCGGTGAGCAGACCCGCCGCGATGGTGTCACCGGCGGTGTCCAGGGCCAGCAGGCAAGGGTTGGACATGGGCTGCACAAGCGCCTGAACCCGGCCTGCGGCGGATCAGAAGGGGTTGGTGGTGGCGCGCTGCTGGGCCTGGGCGCCAATGCGGGCGTGGGCAGCCGGGCCAATGTGGCGGTCGCTGGCCCACAGATGGGTGTTGGACGAGGCGCCATCGACCAGATTGGTGGTGTTGCAGGCCAGCACGGCAGTGGCCACCACATCGGCGTTCTGCCCGCTGGCAATGTTGCAGGCGGCGGTTTCGGGCAGGGCGGGTGCCGCCAGGAACGAGGCAGGCAGCTTGTGCATGGCGCCCACGATGTCGTCGGCCAGGATCAGTCCGTAATTGCGGCCATCGAAGCTGGCCGAATCGATGTTGGTGCGCAGGTAGGCGTTGAACTCGGTCGTCAGCCGGGTGAGCAGGGTGGAGGCACCAGGGTCGGTCAGGTTGGCATTGACGGCGTAGGGGCTTTGGCCGACATCGGGGATGGTGAACACCAGCGCCCGGGCACCGGTGCGCAGCATGGCGTTGATCTGCGCGGCCAGGTGACTGCCCCGTCGGCGGGCTTCGTCGATGGCGTCGGCGCTGGTGGTGCCCGACTGCGTGCGCTCGTAGATCTCGATGACGTCGTTGATGCCCATCATCACGGTCACCATGTCGTGGCTGTTCAGATCGCCCTGGTTGGCCATCTGCTGCGAGATGCCCGTGTTGGGGTCGTCGACCTTGGCCAGGCGCAGCGCACGGATGAAGGCCTGCGGCGCCAGCGCATTGGGGTTGCACTCGGCGAAGGAGAAGCCGTAGAGCAGGGCCACCGATTGGGTGAAGATGGGCAGGCGACTGCACTTGCCCACCGAATCGCCGCTGCGGTCATTGATCGTGTACTTGAAACCGTCGTTGCTGCCGTCGTTCTCGATGACGCTGTTCTCGTCGCCGAAGACGATCAGGCGCGTGGGCTTGAAGGCCTCGACCTGGGAGGTGCCGCCACCACAGGCGACCAGCAAGGACGTGGCAAGGGCCAGGGGGGCCAGCACGCACGCCCCGAGGCGGCACAGTTCACGCAGAGAAGTCATCAAAATTCCATCAGGCAAGACAAGGGTACGGCATCAGCGTCAGCCGGATCAGGGGGTGGCGGCCCGTCGCAAGCGATCGGCCACACCTTCCCAGGCCGGGTGGTCGGGCGGCTGCTCAACCCAGATTTCGGCCACCTGCCAGCCATCCAGCTGGCGCAACACCGAAAAGAGTTCATGGGCAACGGCCACCGCGTCATCCGGCATGGCGCGCCACCGAAGCCCGGCGCGATCCGGCGCTGACCGCCGCGAATATACCGCCAGGCCTTGGGCGGGTATGTCGGTTTGGTGAAGCGCAGGTAGCAGTTTGTCGGCCGGCAGCAGGCGCACCGGCGTGCGCGGGGCGTAATGCGAGGCCAGCGTGCCCGGCGCACGCGGGGCGTGGTGGTCGGGCGCCTGCAGGGGCTCGCCCAGCACGGTCTCAAGCTCGGCACGGGGGAGCACACCTGGCCGCAGCAGCACCGGCTTGCCCTGGCTCAGGTCGATGATGGTGGACTCGATGCCCAGTTCGCAGGGGCCGCCGTCCAGCACCAGCAAACCGGGTTCGAACTCTTGCGCCACATGCTCGGCGCAGGTGGGGCTGACGCGGCCGAAGCGGTTGGCGCTGGGCGCTGCCACACCGGCCACGCCCAGGCGGGCAGCTTCGCGCAGCAGGGCCTGGGCCACCGGGTGCGCAGGGCAGCGCAGCCCGATGCTGGGCTGGCCGCCCGAGGCGGCCTTGGCCATGCCGGCCGCACGCGGCACGATCAGGGTGACTGGCCCTGGCCAGAAGGCAGCGGCCAGGCGGTGGGCGGCCTCGGGCAGGCTGGCTGCAAACGGGGCTGCCTGTTCCCAATCGGCCACATGCACGATCAAGGGGTGGTTGGCCGGCCGGCCCTTGGCGGCAAAGATGCCGGCCACGGCGCTGTCTTGGTCGGCCCGTGCGCCCAGGCCGTAGACGGTTTCAGTGGGCAGGGCCACCAGGCCGCCTTCAGCCAGGCGCTGCGCCGCCAGGGCCACGGCCTGGGCATCGGTGCCGTCCAGGATGGGCATGGCCAGGTCAGAAGCCGGGCAGGCCCAGGATGTCGGCTGCAGCCAGCGCCGTGGCGCGGGCCTGCTCGGCCGTGGTCGCAGTGACCGTCAAGTGGCCCATCTTGCGGCCCTTGCGGGCGCTGGTCTTGCCGTACAGGTGCAGGTGCACGCCGGGCAGCGCCAGCACGCGGCCCCAGTCGGGGGCTTTCTCGCGATCACTGCCGGGCGCAAACCACAGGTCGCCCAGCAGGTTCAGCATGACCGAGGGCGAGTGCTGGCGCGGCGCCACCAGGGGCATGTCGGTGAGGGTGCGCACCTGCAACTCGAACTGGCTCACGTCGCTGCCGTCAATCGACCAGTGGCCCGAGTTGTGCGGGCGCGGGGCCATCTCGTTGGCCACCAGGCTGCCGTCGGCCAGCACGAAAAACTCAACGCAGAGCACGCCCACATAGCCCAATGATTCGGCCACCCTGGCGGCGGCATCGGCGGCTTGCTGCTGCAGCGCCGGCGAGGCGTCGGGGGCGGGCACCTGGGTCACGGCCAGGATGCCGTCGCGGTGCAGGTTTTGCTGCACAGGCAGGCGCACCACGTCGCCCCAGGCGTTGCGGGCCACCACCACGCTGATTTCCAGTGCCAGCGGCAGCATTTTTTCAAGCACGCAGGGCACCTGGCCCAGTTGGCCCCACGCAGCGGCCAGCGCGGCACGGTCGGTCACGCGGATCTGGCCCTTGCCGTCGTAGCCCAGTCGCGCCGTCTTGAGGATGCCGGGCAGCAGGTCGTCGGTCACGGCGGCCAGGCGCTCGGGCGTGTCGATCAGGGCATGCGGCGCGCAGGGCACGCCGCAGCGGCGGAACTGGGCCTTTTCGGCGGCGCGATCCTGGCACACCGCCACGGCATCGGCGCCTGGCGCCACCGGGCGATGCGCGCCCAGCGTGACCAGCGCGCCCGCCGGCACGTTCTCGAATTCGGTGGTGATGGCCTCGCTGCGCTGCATCAGCTGCGCCAGGCCCTGCTCGTCGAGGTAATCGGCCTCGATGTGGTAGTGCGCCACCAGGCCGGCCGGCGACGTGGGATCGGCATCGAGCACCGCCGTGAAGTAGCCCATGGACTGGGCCGCCTGCACGAACATGCGGCCCAGTTGCCCGCCGCCCATCACGCCCAGCGTGGCGCCGGGCAGGATCACCTTGTGGCTCATTTGAGGTCTTCCGTCATGGCATGGGCCACCGCCGTCTGGCGGGCCCGGAAGGCATCGAGCTGGCCGCGCAAGGCCGGGTTGCCCGTGGCCAGCATGGCCACGGCAAACAGGGCAGCATTGGCCGCGCCCGCCTGGCCGATGGCAAAGGTGGCCACTGGAATGCCCTTGGGCATCTGCACGATCGAGTGCAGCGAATCAACCCCGCTCAGGTGCTTGCTGGCCACCGGCACGCCCAGCACCGGCACGGTGGTCTTGGCGGCCAGCATGCCCGGCAGGTGGGCCGCGCCACCCGCGCCGGCGATGATGGCCACCAGGCCTCGATCGGCGGCGGCCTCGGCGTAGGCGAACATCTCGTCGGGCATGCGGTGGGCCGAGACCACACGGCATTCATGGGCCACGCCAAACTCGGCGAGAATCTGGGCGGCCTGCCGCATGGTCTCCCAATCGCTGGATGAGCCCATGAGCACCCCGACCTGGACTTGGGCGTCGGGGGTGGTGGCCGATTCGGCGGGGCTGCCGTTGCGGGTATTCGAGTCTGGCAAGGCGCGGTGCTCCGGCAGGTCTGCAAAGCATTGAATTGTAGGCCGCAGGCCCCACCTGGGCTGGCATTGCCTGCTGTTGTCCCTTTCCCTTCAATTCCAAAGCCTTGGGCCTTCCATGAGTGACATCACCATCCAGAACTTCGAAGCCGAGCTGATCCAGGCTTCGATGCAGCAACCCGTGCTGCTGGACATCTGGGCGCCCTGGTGCCAGCCCTGCAAGACCTTGGGTCCGATTCTTGAAAAGCTCGAAGCCGAGTACGGCGGCCGTTTCAAGCTGGCCAAGCTCAACAGCGATGACCAACCCGAGATCGCCAGCCAGCTCAGCCAGGCCTTTGGCGTGCGGTCCATCCCGTTCTGCGTGCTGTTTACCCAGGGCCAGCCTGTGGACGGCTTTGTGGGTGCTGTGCCCGAAGCGCAGATTCGCCAGTTCCTGGATCGGCATGTGCCCTCGGCTGCCGCGCTGGAGGCCGAGGCTGAAACCGCTGAGGCCGAAGAGCTGGAGGCCGAAGGCAACCTTGACGCGGCGCTGGCCAAGCTTCAGCAGGCCCTGGCGGCCGATCCGTCCAACGACGTGGCGCGCTTCGATTTCATCAAGCTGCTGATCGAGACTGGCCGCACCGCCGAAGCGCGCATGGTGTATGAGCCGGTGGCCAGCAAGGCCCTGGCCGATGCCCGTTTCGCCGCGCTGGGCCTGTGGCTGGCCGCCTGCGAAAAGGCCCTGGAAGCCCGCAGCCCCGCCGAGCTGGATGCCGCCATCGCGGCCAACCGCCGCGACTTTGACGCCCGCTACGAACTGGCCCAATGCCTGATGGCGCTGGGCCGCTTCACCGAATCCATGGACGCGCTGCTGGAAATCATCATGCGCGACAAGGCCTGGAACAACCAGCTGGCGCGCAAGACTTATGTGGCGATTCTCGAACTGATGACCAAGCCGCAGCCCAAGCCGGCGGCCGGTGAGCCGGCCAAGGGCGCCCTCGAATTGACCGGCCGCGCCGCCGTGGCGCCCAGTGACCCGGTGATCGACCAGTACCGGCGCAAACTCAGCATGGCCCTGTTCTGAAGCCTTCACACTGGCTAAAGAAGCCCCCACCTACAATATGAAGTTTGCCCGCGCCCATTGGCGGGTGCCCTGTCAAGGATGACCAACGTGTTCATTTCAGAAGCCTTTGCCCAGACCGCCGCAGCCGGTGCCGCGGATTCCCCTTTCGGCGCCCTCGGCCAGATGCTGCCCCTGGTGCTGATGTTCGTGGTGCTGTACTTCATCATGATCCGCCCCCAGATGAAGCGCCAGAAGGAACAGAAAGCCATGCTCGAAGCCCTGGCCAAGGGTGACGAGGTGGTGACCACCGGCGGTGTGGTGGGTCGCATCAGCAAGCTGGGTGAGACCATGCTGCACCTGGAGGTGGCCAACGGTGTCGAGATGCAGGTGCAGCGCAACGCCGTGCTGCAGGTGCTGCCCAAGGGTACGTACGGCAAGTGAGGGTCCCAGGTGGCCGTCCCAGGCCACCTGAGCAGACTGGTAGTTGGGCCTGGTGCCCGTCCCACCCGCAAGGGTGAGTCGCCCGGTGGCTGCGCAGGCAGCGCCGGGCCGAGGAACGCACGATGAATCGTTACCCCTGGTGGAAGTACACCATCCTGGGCCTGGCTCTGCTGATCGGCCTGGTCTACACGCTGCCCAATCTGTATGGCGAGGCGCCTGCGGTGCAGGTGTCCAGCGGCAAGGCCACGCTCAAGCTGGACGCGGGCATCGTGCCACGCATCGAGCAGGTGCTGGCCTCGGCCGGCCTGAAGCCGGATTTCGTGCAATTCGAAGGCAATTCGGTGAAGGCCCGCTTTGGCAGCATCGATGAGCAGACCAAGGCCAAGGACGCGATCACCAAGGCCCTCAACCCCGATGCGGCCGACGCCTCCTACATCGTGGCGCTGAACCTGCTGTCGCGCTCGCCCACCTGGCTGGCCAGCCTGCATGCGCTGCCCATGTACCTGGGCCTGGACTTGCGCGGTGGTGTGCACTTCCTGATGCAGGTCGACATGAAGGCCGCGCTGACCAAGAAGGTCGAAGCCTTCACCGGCGACGCGCGCACCCTGCTGCGCGACAAGAACATCCGTCACGCCGGTGTCACCCGTGACGGCAACAACCTGGTGGTGCGCTTCCGCGATCAGGCCGTGCTGAACCAGGCGCAGGCCCTGCTGACCGAGCAACTGGGCGAACTGCAATGGGCGGCCACCGCCGACGGCGCCGACTTCGTGCTGACGGGTGTTTTCAAGCCGGCCGCCGCCAAGGCGGTGCAGGACGCCGCCATCAAGCAGAACATCACCACGCTGCACAACCGCGTGAACGAGTTGGGCACCAGCGAGCCGGTGATCCAGCAGCAGGGCGCCGACCGCGTGGTCGTGCAGTTGCCCGGCGTGCAGGACACCGCCCGCGCCAAGGACATCATCGGCCGCACGGCCACGCTTGAATTGCGGATGGTGAACACCAGCGCCGAGGCGCTTGAAGCCATCCGTGGCGGTGGCCCGGTGCCCTTTGGCAGCGAGCGTTACCTCGATCGTGATGGCTCGCCCATCATCGTGTTCCGCCAGGTCATCCTCACCGGCGACAGCCTGACCGACGCCCAGCCCGGCTTTGACGGCCAGAACCACGAGCCGGCGGTTCACCTGACGGTCGATGCCAAGGGCGGCCGCATCATGCGTGATGTCTCGCGTGAGAACGTGGGCAAGCGCATGGCCATCCTGCTGTTTGAAAAGGGCAAGGGCGAAGTCGTCACTGCGCCTGTCATCCGTGGCGAACTGGGCAACCGGTTTCAGATCAGCGGCAAGATGAGCACCGCCGAGGCTGCCGATACCGCACTGCTGCTGCGCGCCGGCTCGCTGGCTGCGGCCATGGACATCATCGAAGAGCGCACCATCGGCCCCACGCTGGGTGCCGACAACATCGCCAAGGGCTTTGCCAGCGTGGGTTACGGCTTTGCCGTGATCGCGCTGTTCATGTGCGGTTACTACCTGCTGTTCGGCGTGTTCTCCACACTGGCCCTGGCCTTCAACCTGCTGCTGCTGGTGGCGGTGCTGTCGATGATCCAGGCCACCTTGACGTTGCCAGGCATCGCGGCCATCGCGCTGACACTGGGCATGGCCATTGACGCCAACGTGCTGATCAACGAACGGGTGCGCGAAGAACTGCGCGCCGGAGCCACCGCACAGGCGGCGATCTCGGCGGGCTACGAGCGCGCCTTTGCCACCATCCTGGATTCGAACATCACCACGCTGATCGCCGGCCTGGCGCTACTGGCCTTTGGTTCGGGCTTTGTGCGCGGCTTCGCCGTGGTGCACTGCCTGGGCATCATCACGTCGATGTTCTCGGCGGTGATGTTCTCGCGTGGCCTGGTCAACCTCTGGTACGGCGGCAAGAAGCGCCTCAAGAGCGTGTCCATCGGTCAGGTCTGGCGCCCGGCGGGCGCCGCTGCGGCGGCTGATGAACCGGCTGCCGACGACACCCCCGCCAAGGCCTGAGGGAGCACAAGATGGAATTTTTCCGTATCCGCCGCGACATCCCGTTCATGCGGCATGCGCTGGTGTTCAACGTTGTTTCCTTCGTCACTTTCGCGCTGGCGGTGTTTTTCCTGGTGACCCGGGGCCTGCACCTGTCCATCGAATTCACCGGCGGCACGGTGCTCGAGGTCGAGTACGCGCAGGCGGCCAACCTCGAGAAAGTGCGCCACACCGTCGACCAGCTTGGTTTTGGCGAGGTGCAGGTTCAGAACTTCGGCACCTCACGCGATGTGATGGTGCGCCTGCCGGTGCGGGGCAACATCAAGCAGACCGATGTGGCGCCGCTGGTGTTTGACAAGCTTTGCCACGCCGAATCGGGCAAGGTGGTGACCAAGCAGTACACCAGCCCCAAGGGTGAGCAGGTGAGCCGTCAGGCCTGCGTGGCCGGTGCCGATGCCGAGCCGATGAAACTCTCGCGCACCGAGGTGGTGGGCCCGGCCGTGGGTGACGAACTGGCCAGCGATGGCGCCAAGGCCCTGGGCTTTGTGGTGCTGGGCATCATGATCTACCTGGCCTTCCGCTTCGAATGGAAGTTCTCGGTGGCGGCCATCATCGCCAACCTGCACGACGTGGTCATCATCCTGGGCTTCTTTGCGTTCTTCCAGTGGGAGTTCTCGCTGGCGGTGTTGGCGGCCGTGCTGGCGGTGCTGGGCTATTCGGTCAACGAGTCGGTCGTGATCTTCGACCGGATCCGCGAGGCGTTTCGCAAGTACCGCAAGCTCACCACACCGCAGGTCATCGACCACGCCATCACCAGCACGATGAGCCGCACCATCATCACCCACGGTTGCACGCAGATGATGGTGCTGTCCATGCTGTTTTTTGGCGGCCCCACGCTGCACTACTTTGCGGTGGCCCTGACCATCGGCATCCTGTTCGGCATCTACTCGTCGGTGTTCGTGGCCGCCGCCATCGCCATGTGGCTGGGCGTCAAACGCGAAGATCTCATAAAAATGACGGGCAACAAGGACCATGATCCCAACGACCCCAACGCCGGAGCTGTGGTCTAGTCGTTAGGATAGGACTTTCCTGCGCGCCACCCCGGCCCCTCGCATTCCACCCATGGCCACCGCCGCCGAATCCGCAAACGTTGCCCAACAGGCGCGTCGGCTGTATGTCGACCAGGTGCTGCGTGGGCTGCCTGAGGCGGTGAGCCACGTGCTCAATGGCGCACGCGACCTGCTGGACAAGCCCGCCGAGTACCTCACCCAGCAGCGTCGTCGTGATCTGGTGCAAGGGTTGACCAAGCTGGCGGTACCCTGGCAGACGGCCATGGGCAATGGCCTGCGGCACGTGCTGCAACACGGGGTCACCGCATCCCAGGCCGGTGACCTGCCGCCGCCCAGCAGCGAATCAGGGCTGTCGCTGGTCGACAACGACACCATCGAGCGCGAAATCCTCACCTCCAGGCTCGCCCTGTCCATCATGGATCGCGCGGGCTGGGAGTTCACCGACCTGCGCTCACGCGTGGCTGCACTCGAGCGCCGCGGCGAACTCGATACCCACGACATGCTGCGCGCCCACATCCTGGCACGGGTGGTGCTGGATGGCTGGCGCGGCGTGGGCCTGAACGCCACCGACTGGCGCGAAGCCCAGCCGCTGCTGCACGAAGAATTCTCCAGCCTGATCGAAGAGGCCTACCACGAGGTCAACCGCTGGCTGATCTCCCAGCGCGTGATGCCCGAGGTGGATCTGCGGCCCTTCATCCGTCGCAGCCGCGAATCCCAGGGGATGGGTGGTGGCGCTCCGGGCGGGCAGCCCTTGGCGGCGGCACGGGGGTTTGCAGCGCGCGGGCCCCGCACCGGCTCGGGTTTTGCCAACAGTTCCGACGGCCATTCACGCAGTGATTCATCGGTGGGCGAAGAAACCCGCATGATGACCCGCGCCGCACCGCTGGTGCGTGGCAGCGACCACGCCGAGGCCGTGATGGGCCGGCTCAACCGCCTCGTGGGTCGACACCTGCCGGGCTTTGCCGACACCGCGCATTCACGCCCGGTCACCTCGGCCTTGTCGCAGGCCATCGACAACGCCCAGCAGCACCTCAAGCGCCGTTTTTCCACCACGCCTGTCACGTCCAGTTCGGGCGCTGGGCCGGGCAGCACGGTGCTGTCACCGCGCACCGCGCCCGTTGACAACGCCATGGCCCCCACCGGGCCGATGCTGCTCGAGGAACTGCAGCAGGGCAAGCAGGCCCTCAAGCAAGCCGCCAGCACACCCGCCGAGCGCGCCACCATCGAGATCGTGGCCATGATGTTCCAGAGCATCCTGACCGAAGAACGCATCCCGGCGGCCATGCGGGTGTGGTTTGCACGCCTGCAGATGCCGGTGCTGCGGGTGGCGGTGGGCGAACCCGACTTTTTCGCCACACTCGATCACCCGGCCCGCCGCCTGATCGACCGCATGGGCGCCTGTGTGATGGGCCTGCAGATGGGCATCGACAGCGCCAGCCGCAGCGTGGGCGATGCACTTGAAAAAGAAATCAAGCGGGTGGTGCAGGTGGTCGAGGCCTACCCCGATACCGGTCGCCGCGTGTTCCAGACCGTGCTGATCGAGTTCGAGAAATTCCTCGAGCATTTCTTCAAGAACGAAAACGAGGCCACCAAGCGCGGTGTGTCGCTGGCCCAGCAAGTGGAGCAGCGCGAAACCCTGGCCATCCAGTACACCATCGAATTGCGCCGCATGCTCAACGAGGTGCCGGTGCAGGAGGGCGTGCGCCAGTTCCTGTTCCAGGTGTGGGCCGATGTGCTGGCCACCTCGGCGGTGCGCTATGGCGCGCAGGCCACCGAAACCAAATCGATGAAACGCGCGGCGGCCGATCTCATCTGGCTGGCCAGTGCCAAGGTCACACGCGAAGAGCGCGCCGAAGTGATCCGCCGCCTGCCGCCCCTGCTCAAGCGGCTGCGTGAAGGCATGGCCTCGGCCGGCATGGCGGCCGACAAGCAGGACGAGCGCGTCAACGCGCTGAACAACGCACTGGCCGCAGCCTTCACGGCCAAGGCAGCGGTCATCCCGGTGGATCGCCTGCAGGACCTGATGGAGCGTCTCGAATCCATCGAAGAGCTGTTGCCCGGCGCCGAAGACATCGAGATCGACGAATCGATGGTGCTGGATCTGTCGGGCCACGAAAGCTCCGAGCTCGAAGTGGTTTCCGAAGGTGGCACCATGCCCACCGCGCCCATGCTGGCCTGGGCCAAGGAGCTGATGGTGGGCAGCTGGTACACGCTGGAGTACCGCAACCGCCACGAAACCGTTCAACTGGCCTGGCAAGGCATGCACCGCCAGCTGGTGCTGTTTGTGACGCCCAATGGCCGTTGTGTGCTGTTCCAGCAGCAGCGGCTGGCGGCCTTCCTGCAGGCTGGCTTGTTGCTGCCTGCCCAGGACGAAGCCCTGACGGTCAAGGCCACGCGCAGCGCGCTGGCCAAGCTGGATGCAGATCCCTCGCGCTTGATGAACTGATCGCGCGGCGCACGGTGCGCCAGCACGGCCGTTCAGTGGATCAGGCGCTCTTCGGGGGCGACGAACAGTTCGTCAAGGATGAGTGCGTCGGGCTCTTCGCCCAGGCTCCAGAAGACCATCAGCACGATGACCTTGAGGTCTTCAAGGGCCAGCGGGCTGTCACCCACGGCGCTGGCGCGGTCGATGACCATCTCGCGCATGGCCGGTGGCAGCACGCCTGCTGATTCGAGGAAGCTGACAAAGCCGATGGAGTCTTCACCCAGGCGGTCGATCTCGGCCATCGAGTACACGCGCAGGCTGTCGGCCGATTGTTCGCCGCCAAAGGCCTGGGCGGTTTCGGCCAGGCCGTCCAGCCAGGTGAGCGCTTCCTGGATCTCGTCGGTTTCAAAACCCACGGCTGACAATTTGCGCGTCAGCTGGTCGTGATCCGGACAAGCGTCGGCTCGCCAGTAGTTCTCGTAGAGATAGACCAAGACCTCAAACATCAGCCCACTATACCCCAGCACCCAGGCTTGAGCGGGCCAAAAAGCGGGGCCGTTTCGGCGCGGTCGTTCTGCCTGCAGCGGGGGCCTCTTGAGGCCGGTCAAATCAGCTGGCGGCGCTGGTACAGGCCACCGGGCAGGCGCGCCACCTGGCCGTTGATCTCCAGGCCCAGCAGGTGGGCGCTGAGCGCCGGCGCGGGCCAGCCACAGCGCTCGATGAGGGTGTCCATGCTGGTGGGGTCGTGGCCCAGCGCGCGCAGCACGGCATCGTTGTCGTCGTCGGCCGGGTCGCCATCGCTTTCGGGTGGGAGGTTGGCGGGTGCCGGCAGAGTCTCGATGGCAGGCAGGCCTTCGAGTTCTTCGAGCACCTGCTCGACGTTTTCAACCAGCGCCGCGCCCTGCCGGATCAGCCAATGGCAGCCCGCTGCGTGGGGCGACTGGATGCTGCCGGGGATGGCCATCACCTCGCGCCCGCATTCGGCCGCCAGTTTGGCGGTGATCAGCGAGCCCGAACGCACGGCGGCCTCCACCACCACCGTGCCCCGCGACAGACCGGCGATGATGCGGTTGCGCTGTGGGAAATGGGCCGCCAGCGGTGGCGCACCCAGGGGAAATTCGCTGACGATCAGGCCCTGCTCGGCGATGCGGTGGGCCAGTTGCCGATGGCTGGCGGGGTACACACGATCCAGGCCGGTGCCCACCACGGCCACGGTGCTGCCCTTGCCCGCCAATGCGCCGTCATGGGCCGCGCCATCGATGCCGGCTGCCAGGCCCGACACCACGGTCCAGTCTTGCGTGCTCAGGGCCTGGGCAAACTGCCGGGCATGGTCGCGCCCCTGGGCGCTGGGCTTGCGGCTGCCCACCAGCGCCACCGAGCGGTGGTTCAGCCAGGCTGGATCGCCCACCAGGTACAGCAGCAGCGGTGGGTCGGCGGTGTGCAGCAGCAGGGATGGGTAGTCGGGGTCACCCAGCACCATCACCCGCCGCCTGGGGCCGTCGCCCTGCAGCCAGGCCAGGGTGTCGTCCAGCCGCTGGCTGTGGCCTTCTGGCGGGGTGGCCAGGGTCAGTGCGATGGGGGCATTCACGCACTCGGCCAGTTCGGCCGGCTCGGCCTGCAAGGCGGCCAGCGGGCTGCCAAAACGCGCCAGCAGACGGCGCGCCGCATCGCGGCCCACGCCGGGGCAGTACAGGAGGTGCAGCCAGTGGCCCAGTTCGTCGGGCGTCAGCCAGTGGTCGCCGCAGAACTTCGCGGTCACGGGATGAAGGCGCGGTCAGGGTTGGGTGAAGCGGTCGCCCACCTTGACGGGATCGACGGCGGTGACGATCAGGGCGTAGGACACCCGATCAAAGACGCGGAACACGAACAGCAGGCCCGAGCGCTCGTCGGGCAACTGCACGGCCTGAGCCCTGGCACCGGTGCGGTCAACCGCTTGCGCGCCCGCGCGCCACAGCGCCAGCACATGGCCGCGCTCGATGCCATCGCGTGAGCCCTTGCTGATGGCCACCACCTGGTTCTGGCCGGCATTGACGGCCTCGCCGTACACCGACACCACATGGCCTTGCATGGCCGTGGCAGGGCCGTGCGGCATGTAGGCGCTGAAATCGCGGGCCGGCACGGGGGTCAGGCGATCACCAACGCCAGCTTCCTGGCGGATGGAGGTGAGGGTGAAGCTGGCCGGCACCGGCAGGCCATTGGCGGGCGAGGTGCCTTCGGCGCGCACAAAATCGGCGGTGCCCACGTATTGGGCCTCGTAACCCAGCACTTCCTGGGTGGCCGGGTCTTTCAGGGGCCGGGGCTCCCGGAAGACGGTGAAGCTGCGTGCGCCACCCAGGTCACCCCGCACGTAGGCGGTTTCACCCTTGGAGATCATCACCCGGCCTTCCTGGCTGGCGACGATGCGCGGTGCCGCGCTGAGGGTGTCCTGGCTGAGCACCTGGGCTTCGTTCAGGAAGGGGCCGATCAATTGCAGCGGGATGGACGCGATGGCGCCGCTCTCGAGCACCTGGCTGCGCACCTTGGGTGACAGCTTGACGGTGTTCGTGGGGATGGCGTCTTGCCCGCGGTTGCTGCCGGGCTGGGCCACGCGCAGGCTGGCGCGGTCGCCGTCTTTCACGAGCACCAGCACCTGCCCGGGGTAGATCAGGTGCGGGTTGCGGATGTCGTTGAGGTTCATGCCCCACAGCTCAGGCCAGCGCCACGGGCTCTTGAGGAACATGGTGGAGATGGCCCACAGCGTGTCGCCCGGCTGCACGGTGTGCGAGGCCGGGGCATCGGGGGCCAGGGCCGACAGCGGCACACCGGCTTGTGACACCTGTTGCGCGGTGTTGCGCTGCGCGGGCGTGACGGCATCCAGGGCTTGGGCGGGCAGGGCCCAGGTCAGGCAGATGGGAGCCAGGGCCAGCAGGAGCAGACGCTGCGCGAAACCGGCATCGGGGCGTGCACCACCGGGGCAGCCTGGGCGCGCGGCGCGGCGAAGGCTGACAGGGCAAGGTGGGCGTGAACTCATGGGGACCATCTCCGATAGGGGCCGGTGCGACAATCGCAACCCGGTGGCGCGCGGCGCAGCACTTGCAGCACCGTCGGCAAGGGTGCCGACATTTGTTCATGCTGTCTCGCAGATTCTGCCGCTAAACCCTTGATATCGCAACGAAATGCACGGGATGAATCCGGCCCCATGGCGCGGGTGACCCAGGCAGACGTTGCAGGACATCCACAGACGCAGCCCCGGCGGCCGGCCTGGCCGACCCGTGCGGGGCCCACCAGCCATGGCCTTGTTGACGATTCTTCGCTATCCCGATCCCCGCCTGCACACGGTGGCCAAGCCCATTGCCCAGGTGGATGAGCACATCCGGCGGCTGGCCGATGACATGCTCGAGACCATGTACGAGGCCGAAGGTGTGGGCCTGGCGGCCACGCAGGTGGATCGTCATGTGCGCATGGTGGTGATGGACACCTCGGAAGGCCGCGACCAGCCCCTGGTGCTGATCAACCCCGAGATCATCGCCCGCAGCGAAGAAATGAAGGTCAGCGACGAAGGCTGCCTGTCGGTGCCCACCATCTACGACGCGGTGGAGCGCCATGCGCAGGTCACGGTGCGCGCGCTGGATCGCAACGGCCAGACCTTTGAATTCACCGCCGAAAACCTGGCTTCAGTGTGCGTGCAGCATGAGCTGGATCACCTGCTGGGCAAGGTGTTTGTCGAATACCTCAGCCCGCTCAAGCGTGAACGCATCAAGATCAAGATGATCAAGAAGACCCGCGACGAAACCGGCCGTCGCCGCTGAACCGGGGCCGATCACGATGCGCATCGTCTTCGCAGGCACGCCCGAATTTGCCGCCGTGGCCTTGCAGGCCCTGCTCGATGCCGGCCACACCGTGCCCCTGGTGCTGACCCAGCCCGACCGGCCCGCCGGCCGCGGCATGAAGCTGCAACCCTCGCCCGTCAAGGCCCTGGCCCTGCAGCATGGCATCACGGTGGCGCAGCCGCGCAGCCTGCGCCTGGACGGCAAGTACCCGGACGACGCGCAGGCGGCCAGGCAGGCCCTGCACGAGGCCGCTGCCGACGTGATGGTGGTGGCCGCCTATGGCCTGATCCTGCCGCAATGGGTGCTGGATCTGCCACCACGTGGCTGCCTGAACATCCATGCTTCGTTGCTGCCACGCTGGCGGGGCGCGGCGCCCATTCACCGGGCCATCGAGGCCGGCGATGCCCGCACCGGCATCACGCTGATGCAGATGGACGCCGGCCTGGACACCGGCGACATGCTGCTGACGGCCGAACTGGCCATTGAGCCTGACGACACCACCGCCAGCCTGCACGACAAGCTGGCAACCCTGGGTGGCCAGCTGGTGGTGCAGGGCCTGGCAGCGCCGGCCCTGACCCGCGAGCCCCAACCGACCGAGGGCGTGTGTTATGCCCACAAGATCGAGAAGGCCGAGAGCCTGATCGACTGGCACCTGCCTGCTGCGCAGCTCGCGCGTCGGGTACGGGCCTTTGACCCCTTCCCGGGCGCCAGCTTCGAGCTGGCCGGCGAGGTGGTGAAGCTCTGGCAGGCCCAGGTGCGCCCCGATCTGTCGGGTGAGCCTGGCCGCGTGCTGGTGGCCCAGGGCGGCCAGCTGGTGGTGGCCTGCGGCCAGGGCGCGCTGGCCTTGCTCACCCTGCAGCGCCCGGGCGGGCGGCGCGGTGACGCGGCGGCATTGCTGCAGGCCCGGCCCGGTCTGGCGGGGCAGTTGCTGGCCTGAACCCACGGGTTCTTGAACTGACGGTGCTTGCCTCCATCTAGGCGGCTGGCCGATCCTGGCCGTTGCTGGAGGACACAAGCCTCATGTTCAATCTGCTCAAGACTGCGGTGCTGATGGCGGCCATCACGGCCCTGTTCATGCTGATCGGGGCGTGGCTGGGTGGGCGCACCGGCATGATGCTGGCGCTGCTGGTGGCGCTGGGCATGAACTTCTTCAGCTACTGGTTCAGTGACCAGATGGTGCTGAAGATGTACAACGCCCGCGAGGTGGATGACAGCACCGCGCCCCAGTTTGTGGCCATGGTGCGCGAGCTGGCCCAGCGCGCGCAGATCCCCATGCCGCGTGTGTACCTGATCGACGAAGACGCCCCCAACGCCTTTGCCACGGGCCGCAACCCCGAGCACGCCGCGGTGGCGGCCACCACCGGCATCCTGCGCATGCTGGGCCAGCGTGAACTGCGCGGCGTGATGGCCCATGAGCTGGCCCATGTGAAGCACCGCGACATCCTGATCTCCACCATCAGTGCCACCATGGCCGGCGCCATCGGCATGCTGGCCAACTTTGGCATGCTGTTTGGCGGGCGCGACAGCGAAGGCCGGCCTGCCAACCCCATCGCCGGCCTGATGCTGGCCATCCTGGCGCCCATGGCGGCCGGACTGATCCAGATGGCCATCAGCCGGGCCCGCGAATTCGAGGCCGATCGTGGTGGCGCCGAGATCTCGGGTGATCCGCAGGCGCTGGCGTCGGCACTCGAGAAGATCCACCGCTTTGCCTCGGGCATCCCGATGGAGGCCGCCGAGCGCCACCCCGAAACCGCGCAGATGATGATCATGAACCCGCTGTCCGGCGGCGGCCTGCGTGGCCTGTTCTCGACCCATCCGCCCACCGAAGAGCGGGTGGCGCGCCTGCTGGCCATGGCGCAGGGCCGCTGATCGGGCCGAGCCGCTCAAGTTGCGCAGCAGGGTGGCCGATAACGACGCATGCGCCGTTTGTACGCCCCCTTTGTGCTGTCCGCTGCCTGCCTGATGTTGGCGGGCTGCGATCAGCTGGGCATCGAATCGCCGGCCACCGCGTCTGCCAAGCGGGAGGCCGACAGCAAGGCCATTGGCGGCGCCTGCCGCCACGCCGGGCGCGCGATCGAGGATTGCTACACGCTCAACAAGAAGGCCGACAAGGCTGCCATCTACGCCGGTTGGCGCGAGATGAACGAGTACATGCGCGAGAACAAGCTGGAGCCGGTGGTGCCAGTGATCCCGCCCGAGCCGCCCAAGCCGCCCAAGTCGAAGAAGCCGGCTTCAGCCCCGGACGGCGAGGGTGACGAGGCGGCGGCCGACGAGAAGCCGGCGGCCAAGTCCGCCAAGCACTGATCACGCCAGCCTTTTACCTGGAAGCCGCTGCGGCGGCGGGCGCCGCAGCGCCAAGCGGCACCATCACCTGGCGCGGGTTGATGCCGGTGGCCGGGAAATCCATCAGGGCGGCTGCATACAGCTTGCCCAGCACCTCGGCATCCAGGCCGTTCCAGCTTTCACTGCTGGCGCGGGCCTCGTACAGCGGCTTGCCGGTTTCGCGGTCGCGCAGCAGCACGGCCACTTCGCGGTCGTATCGCGGCGAGGTGTAGCGCAGGCTGCCGTGCCAGTGCGGGCCCACCCAGGGGCCACGCCGCCAATAACCAAAACCGCCACGCCACCAGGCCGGGTCGTCCCAGGGTGAGAGCTCTGCCCGACTGATGCGCGCGCCCACCTGCACCAGCACATCGGGCTGGGCACCCGCTGCCACGGGCTTGAAGCCGGCGCGCTCGAGTGCGGGCTTGACGGCGGCTTCCAGCCACTGCGCCTGCTCGGCATTGGATTCTTGCGAAGGCAGGCGCTCGATGGCGTAGCTGCCCGGCGCGCGGCCGGCCGGCCAGGTGCCGAAGGTGGCCACGTCGGCCGCAAAGTTGCCCAGGTTGGCGCAGGCGCCCAGGCCTCCCAGGGCCAGACCGGCGGCCACCCATTTCAGCGCATGTCGGCGTGCAGTCATGGTGATCTCCTTGCGGTGTGTTCCCCAGTGGCGTGTTCAGTCGCCCCGGTGCCACTGGATGACTTGCGGGGCGGCTGGGGCTGCGGCCGGGGTGGCGCAGCTTTCATCGTCATCATCGTCTTCGTCAAAGGCCTTGTCACCGGCCGGGTCGGGCTGGCCGGTGGGCTGGATGCTGGCAAACGGAAACAGCTGGCGGTCCATCATGTGCGACAGCGTGATGTTGCCCATGGCGGTCAGCATGTTGTCGATGCGGCCGGGGTACTGGCGCTCCCAGTCGTGGATCATCTTCTTGACCTGCACCCGCTGCAGGTTGTCCTGGCTGCCGCACAGCGTGCACGGGATGATGGGGAACTGCCGGTGCGTGGCCCAGGTGGCCAGATCGGATTCGGCCACATAGGCCAGTGGGCGGATGACGGTGTGGCGGCCGTCGTCGCTCACCAGCTTGGGCGGCATGCCCTTCATGCGGCTGCCAAAGAACATGTTCATCAGCAGCGTGACCACCATGTCGTCGCGGTGGTGGCCCAGCGCGATCTTGGTGGCGCCCAGCTCACCGGCCACGCGGTACAGGATGCCCCGCCGCAGGCGCGAGCACAGGCTGCACATGGTCTTGCCTTCGGGCACCAGCTTCTTGACGATGCTGTAGGTGTCCTGCGTCTCGATGTGAAAGGGCAGGCCCAGGCCGGCCAGGTACTCGGGCAGGATGTGGTCCGGGAAGCCGGGTTGCTTTTGATCGAGGTTGACGGCCACCAGATCGAAGTGGATGGGCGCGCGCTTCTTCAGGTTGATCAGCACATCAAGCAGGCCGTAGCTGTCCTTGCCGCCCGACAGGCACACCATCACCTTGTCGCCTTCTTCGATCATGTTGAAGTCGGCAATGGCCTGGCCCACCTGGCGGTGCAGGCGCTTGCTGAGCTTGTTCATCTCGAAGGCGTGCTTGCGCGCCTTGGCATCGGCGGCAGCGGCCAGGCCATCGGCTTCGGCCAGGGTGTCGGGTGATTGGGGGGCGTTCATGTCAGATCCTTCATGCCGAATACCTCGCAGCCCACCGCCTCGCAGTCGGGGTAGACGTCGGGCTTGGCAGTGGACACCCGGGCGGCGCGCACATCGGGGTGGGCCAGCATCAGGCGCAGCACGTCGTCGGCCAGGGTTTCCTGCAGGTGGATGTGGCCCTTCGAGACCCGCTCGGCCACCGAGCGGCGGATGAAATCGTAGTCGAGCACTTCGCTGAGTTGATCCTGCTGAGGTGTCGATCGTGCCAGGGGCACGTAAAGATCCACATTGATCAGCACACGCTGCTCACCGCGCTTTTCAAACTCGTGCACACCGATGTTGATGTTCACCTCGTAGTTGTGCAGGAAAAGCCGGCGGCAATCCATCAGGGTGGGGTTGGTCAACAGGCTGTGCATCGCGGGCCTTCCGTGCGGGGCAGGTGGCAAGAAGTGGTCATGCTAGAGGTCTTTTGAAGCGGGTGATGCCGTGGCGGCCTGCTGCTGCGCCAGGAACAGCACATCACGTGGCTGGCCCATCAGGTGCTGGCCGCCATCGACCAGCAGGGTGTGGCCGGTGATGGCCGGCGCCTGCAGCAGAAAGTGCACCGCCTGGGCGATGTCTTCGGGTGTGGACGAGTGCTGCAGCGGTGTCAGCCGGCGGGCGGCGTCAAACTCGGCCTCGGTCATGGGGCCTGACACCAGCGTGACGCCGGGCGACACCCCGCACACCCGCAGCGTGGGTGCCAGGGCCTGGGCCAGCATCACCGTGGCCTCGGCCAGCGCGGCCTTGGACAGCGTGTACGAGAAGTAATCGGGGTTGGGATTGGCCAGCTTCTGATCGAGCAGGTTGACCACACAGCCCTTGGCCTGGCGATTGACCAGGTGCGTGTGCAGGGCGCGGGCCAGGATGACGGCCGGGGCGGTGTTGCTGCGCCAATGGGCGTCCATGGCGGCCGTGCTGAAGGCGGCGACGTCGTCGTATTCGAACAGCGAGGCGTTGTTGACCACGGCATCCAGCCGGCCGGCCGCGGCAACGGCCTGGGGCACCAGGGCCTGGCAGGCGGCTTCGTCGGCCAGGTCGGCCTGCAGCAACCAGCCGCTGGCGCCGGCCGCGCGCACCAGCTCAAGCGTGCCCTGGGCGTCGGCAACCGATGCAGCACGGGCATGCACCACCACCTCCCAGCCGTTTTGGGCCAGGTGCTGGGCGATGTGGCGGCCCATGCGCCGCGCGGCGCCGGTGACCAGGGCCACCGGCCGCTGGGGCCGTGATGATGCGGGTGACGAGACCATGGTTTCTACAATGTGGCCATGCCCCAAGCCCCTGACCGCAAGAACCCATCCGAGTCCCGGCCAAGCACCGAAGCGGGCGAACCTGACAGTGTAGCCAGCGCGCTGGACGGCGTGATCCTGCAGGCCCTTCACGATCAGGGGGGATGGCTGCCTTTTGACCGTTTCATGGCCCTGGCCTTGTACGAGCCCGGCCTGGGCTACTACGCCAACAGCAGCCGCAAGTTTGGCGCGATGCCGCAATCGGGCAGTGATTTCGTCACCGCGCCCGAGTTGTCACCCTTCTTTGGCCAGGCCCTGGCCCGCCAGGTGGCCCAGGTGCTGGCGGAGGTGCCCGGCGGCCAGGTGATGGAGTTCGGTGCCGGCTCGGGTGCGCTGGCCGAAAGTGTTCTGGATGCGCTGGGTGACCAGGTGCAGCGCTATGCCATCGTCGATCTGTCAGGCAGCCTGCGCCAGCGCCAGCAGGCGCGGCTGGCGCGATTTGGCGAGCGCGTGCAGTGGCTCGATGCGCTGCCCGACAGTTTTGAAGGCGTGGTGCTGGGCAACGAGGTGCTCGACGCCATGCCGGTGCAACTGCTGCACTTTGACGGCCAGCAGTGGTGGGAGCGCGGTGTGGCCCGGCAGGGGCAGGCCTGGGTGATGGCCGACCGCCCCACCACGCTGCGCCCGCCGCTGGACGCGCCCTTCGTGCCCGGTACGGTCACCGAGATCCACGCCCAGGCCGAGGCCTTCATCACCACGCTGGCCGGCGTGCTGCGGCGCGGCCTGGCCCTGTTCATCGACTACGGCTTTCCCGAATCCGAGTACTACCTGCCCCAGCGCCATGGCGGCACGCTGATGTGCCACCAGGCGCACCGGGCCGACGGCAACCCGCTGGTGGAAGTGGGCCTGAAAGACATCACCGCCCACGTCAATTTCACCGGCATCGCCTTGGCCGGGCAGAACGCCGGGCTGGACGTGGCGGGCTACACCTCGCAGGCGCGGTTTCTCATCAACTGCGGCATGCTGCCCCTGCTGGACGGTGCCACGCTGGCACAGCGGGCCATGGCCCAGAAGCTGCTGACCGAGCACGAGATGGGCGAGCTGTTCAAGGTGATCGCGCTGGCGCGTGATCTGCCCATCGAGCCGCTGGGCTTTGCGCAGGGCGACCGCACGCACCGCCTGTGAGGGGCAGCTGCGCCGTACCCTGTTCAGTAATGCGGCGGCAGTTCGTCGCGCAGGCTGCGAAAGCCAGGCGCTTCGGCCGACGCACCCTGGCGCCGCAGTTGCACCACCTCTTGCACCAGGCGCTCGATCAGGGCGCGCTGCTCGGCCACCTGGGCATTGAGGTGCTCCAGCAGGTCGTCGGTGTAGCAGGCTTTCACTTCCAGCTCGGTCAGGCGCTGCTCGGTGCGGGCGGCGTCGCCGTGTGGGGTGGGAGAGGGCTTGGCGGCAGACATGGCGCGATGATGCCCGATCAGGCCTCGTCGCTGGCGTCGTCTGCCAAGCCCCAGGCCCGCGCCAAGGCGGCCACACGGGCCCGCCCGAGGGCCTGGCCCACCGCAGGCCCCTTGAGGCCGCGTGCGGCGGCCTCGGCAGCCACCTGGGCGCTGGGCACGGTGCGGCAGGTGGCCAGCGCCTGCAACAGGCGATCACGCTGCGGATAGGGCTGCGCCTGCAGGCCCAGGCGGCCTTGCGCGTCGCATTGGCAGGCCAGCAGCGCATCGGCCAAGCGATCGGGGCGGCGCCAGGCATCGCAGCGGTCAAGCAGGCGCACGGTGGCCGCCGGGCCCAGGGCCATGCACTGGTGCACATGGGTGTGCTCGCGGGCCACCAACTCGGCCAGCGCAGCGCAGTCGGCGGGCACCTTCCAGCGCTGCGACACGGTTTGCGCCAGGCGCACGCTGCGGCCTTCATGGCCGATGTGGCGCGGCCAATGCTCGGGCGGCGTGCGGCCCTTGCCCAGGTCATGACACAGGCAGGCATAACGCACCGGCAAGGGGGCATCCAGCTCGGCGGCGCGTTGCAGCACCAGCAGCAGGTGGGCACCGGTGTCCACCTCGGGATGATGCTGCTCCGGCTGGGGCACGCCCCACAGCGCATCCACCTCGGGCAGCAGGCGGGCCAGGGCGCCGCAATCACGCAGCACCTGCAGCATGCGGTCGGGGCGTGCGGCCATCAGGCCGCGTGACAGTTCTTGCCACACCCGCTCAGGCACCAGGGCGTCCACCTCGCCCTGCTGCACCATCTGGCGCAGCAGGGCCAGGGTTTCAGGGGCGACCGTGAAATCGGTGAAACGGGCGGCCAGACGGGCCAGGCGCAGCAGGCGCACCGGGTCTTCGACAAAGGCCGGGCTGACATGGCGAAACACGCGCTGGGCCAGGTCATGCTGGCCGCCGTAGGGGTCGATCAGCGCGCCGGTGTCGGGGTCTTGGGCGATGGCGTTGATGGTGAGATCGCGGCGGGCGAGGTCTTGCTCCAGCGTGACATCGGGGCTGGCCTGCACCACAAAGCCCTGGTAGCCGCGGCCGCTCTTGCGTTCGGTGCGGGCCAGGGCGTATTCCTCGTGCGTCTGCGGATGCAGGAACACCGGGAAGTCGCTGCCCACCGGCGTGAAACCGGCCTGGTGCAAGGCCTCGGGTGTGCTGCCCACCACCACCCAGTCGCGGTCGTTCACCGGCAGGCCCAGCAGCCGGTCGCGCACGGCGCCGCCCACCACATACGCCTTCATCGCTGGCGGGGATCGGGCGGGTTGAAGTGGCTGGCCATCATCGCCAGGGGCGAGGCCTGGATGCCCAGGGCTGACAGGCCCGGCAATTGGCCGCTGGCCACATTGGGCACCTGCATCGAGCGCACGTTGTCGCGCGACATCAGCGGCTCACCGGGCAGCAGCCCCAGCAGCGTGGCCTGGGCCATGGCCAGCGATTCGGGCAGGCCGATCACCGGGCGGCGGCAGCCCGCCATCTCGCCCACCTGCTGCACCAGTTGCCGCAGGCTGAGCACGTGCGGGCCGGCGCATTCGATGACCGGCCCGGGCAGGGCCTGCGTGGACAGGCACTGCGTGATGGCCTGGGCCACATCGCCCACCCACACCGGCTGGAACTGGGCCTCGGCGCCACCCAGCGGCAGCACTGGAAACAGGCGCTGCAGGCCGGCAAACAGGTTGGTGAACCGGTCATCGCTGCCAAAGATGACCGATGGGCGCAGCAGCGCGATGTCCAGGCCGTGCTGCGCTGCGGCCTGCTGCCACACGGCTTCACCGGCGGCCTTGCTGCGCAGGTACAGCGAGGGCGCCTGCGGGGCCACGCCCAGCGCGCTGACATGCACCACGCGGCGCACCCGTGCCTGCACGCAGGCGGCGGCCAGTTGCCGAGGCAACTGCACATGGGCGCGCTCAAACGATGCCGCGTCACCATGCAGGATGGCCACGAGGTTGACCACGGCATCGGCGCCGCCGAGCACGCTGGCCAGGCTGGTGGCATCGTGCACATCGGCCTGCGCCAGCGTGACCTGTGGCAGCACCTGCAAAGCCAGGCCGTTGGCGCGGCGGCGCGTGGGCACCACCAGGCGGCAGCCCGGGACTTGGCGGGCCAGGTGTTCACACAGGTGGCGGCCCACAAAACCGGTGCCCCCGAGGATGACGATCTTGTTCATGGCGGGAAGCTCAGGGCAGGTCGGCGTTGGGGGCTGGCGCCGCCGACTCGCGCGGGCCGATGGTGGGGCCCAGGCGGGCCTTCAGTGCCGTGGTCGGCCGCCCGGCCAGCAAGGCGCTGTAGATGGCGGCGTTGGACAGCACCTTCTTGACGTAATCGCGGGTTTCGTTGAACGGGATGTTCTCGGCCCAGATCGCGGTCTCGACCACCGGGCCTTCGCGCCAGCGCCGGGGCCGGCCCGGGCCGGCGTTGTAGGCGGCCGCGGCCATGGCCTGCGAACCACCCAGATCGTCGAGCACCAGCTTGAGGTAACTGGTGCCCAGCTTCAGATTGGTGAGCGGATCGGCCAGGGCCTCGTTGCCTTTCAGATCAAGGCCGATCTTCTTGGCTGTCCAGCGGGCGGTGGTGGGCATCACCTGCATCAGGCCGGTGGCACCCACATGGGATTTGAGCTGCGCCATGAAGCGGGTTTCCTGCCGGATCAGGCCAAATACCAGCGCAGGCTCCAGCCCGGCGGCCGAGGCGGCCTGCTGGATGTCGGCCGCATAGGGCAGGGGGTAGCGCAGTGTGATGTCGATGTCGGTGCGGGTGCGCTCGGCGGTGTTGATGCACAGCTGCCAATCCTGCCTGTCGCAGGCCAGGCGGGCGGCGGCCAGCAATTCACGATCAGACATGCCCCGCAGGCTGTAGTTCCATTCGCGGCGGCCTTCGTCACGCAGGCCCAGGCCGGCCAGCAGCAGCGCACGGCCCAGGCCGGGGTGGGCCTGCGCAGCCTCGCGTTCGGCGGCTGTCAGCGGTGGGGGGGCGGGTGGCAGCACGGGTGCGCGGCCCAGGTCTTCGCTGGCGAGGGCGGCGTAGAAGCTGGTGGCTCCGGCCACGGTCTCCAGTTGGCGACGGGCCTCGGCGCGCTGGGCTTCGCCGTCGGGGCCGTCCTTGGCGAGCGCAAGCTGGGCGCGGGCCTGCCAATAGGCCCAGGTGGGATCACGCTGCTCAGCGGCGCTCATGGCCTGCACCGCGCGCTGCACCTGGGGCCAGCGCTGGCTGGCGGTGCTGCTGCGCAGGCTGGCACGCACCGCCCAGGCCAGGGTGTCGTCGGTCCAGCCCGGTGCGCGGGCTTCGTCACCGCGCAGCAAGGACCAGGCGCGCTGGTAGTACGCGGCTGCATCCGTGGACAGCCTGAAGGCGGCCTGGCGGCCCACATGGGCCCAACCCCATGCCGCTTGCGTGGGAGTCAGGTTCAAGGTGCCGGCTTCGAGAAAACCGGCTGCGGCATCGGCATCATTGCCGGCCGCACGCATCAGGGCCAGCAGGCGAAGCTCTTGCTGCTGGTGCGAAGACGCCGTGCTGCGACGCAGGAAACGCGCGGGGTTGTCCAGCGCCTCGGCCACGTCGCGGGCCAGCGCATTGCCCATCAGGCCCACAGCCGCCTTGGCCGCTGCCGGGCGTTGCTGCTCGACCGACAGCCGCGCCTTGCGCCACACGTCATCTGCGCTGAGCCGTTTGGCGTCATACAGCGCCGTGGCCAGCATGTTGCAACCCTCGTCGAGCTCCTTCTGGGCCAACCAGGCAGTGCGCCCGGCCTCGGCCACATCACGGCCTGCCAGGTGTTCGGTCAGCAACCACCAGCAGCTGACCTCGCGGTCATCGTTCATGCGGAAGCGCGGGTACTCGCGTGCCAGGTTGGCCCAGTCGCGGCGGCGGCCCAGCTCCAGCAGCCAGTCGTTGCGCAGGCGGTCTTCCAGGTAGCTGCCGCGCCATCGGGTGTAGAAGGCCTCGACCTCGTCGGGCTGGGCTTCGTTCAGGCGGCTGGACAGATCCCAGTACTCGACCCAGATCGTCAGCGGGTGGCCTGTGCCTTGCACGGCGGTGCGGGCTGCGGCCAGCCTGGCGCGCTCACGCTTGCGGGCGGCTTCGCGGGCATCGACCACCAGGTTGTCGAGGTTGCTGCCTGCCGTGGCGGTGGCAGTGGCCGCCGGCGCGGCGGCCTGGGCCGGGCCGGCCGGCATGAGGCCCAGCAGCAGGGTGCCCAGCCACGCGGCGAGCAAGGTTTGGCGCAGGCCCAGGGTCATCATGCTTGGCGGCTGCTGCGGTAGGGTTCTTCAAAATCGAGGTAGGTCTGCTCGGCCAGGGCGCCCTGCACCCAGGCGGCCACGCCCGGGCTTTGCCAGACGCGTTCCATGTAGGCCTTGACCGGCGCCGACACCGGCAGCGCATAGGTGCGCAGGCGGGCCACCACCGGCGCAAAGTAGGCATCGGCGATGCTGAAAGCGCCAAACAGGAAGGGGCCGCCATGGGCGCTCAGGGCATCCAGCCACAGGCTTTGCACACGGGCCAGGTCGGCGGCCACGCCGGCTTGCTCGGCCATCAGGCGTGCACCCACCTCCGGCAGGCTGGCCTCGATGTTCATGGGGCAGGCGTTGCGCAGGGCACCGAAGCCGCTGTGCATCTCGGCGCACAGGCTGCGGGCCCGGGCGCGGGCCGCGCGGTCGGTGGGCCACAGGGCCTGGCCGCTGGTCTCGGCCAGGTATTCGGCGATGGCCAGGGTGTCCCACACCACCAGGTCACCATCGACCAGTACCGGCACCTTGCCAGCGGCCGAGATGCGGGTGACCGCCTGCTTGAACTGCGAGGTGGGGTCAAAGCCATCAAAGCTCAGCATGTGCTCTTCAAAGGGGATGCCGAACTGGGTGAGCAGCACCCAGGGGCGCATGGACCAGGACGAGTAGTTCTTGTTGCCGATGTAGAGCTTGAGCATGGTGGTGTGTGATCAGCGGGTGGTTCGGGGCGTTTTGCTGGCTGCCTTGACGGCACGCTTGGCGCTGGTCTTCTTGGCTGCTGCCTTGCGCGCAGGGCGCTTGGCTGCGGCTGCGCGCAGCGCGGCGGCCAGGGCCAGCCGGGCCCAGGGCAGCATGCCGTGCGGCGATTCCATGGCTTCTTCGGGGGAAGTCATGTAGTTCAGCGAGGCCTGGCTGCCGTCTTTCATCGGGTACACAAAGGGCTGGCAGCCTTCGGCTTCAAAGGTGGCGCGGCTTTGATCGTCGACCTTCAGGTAGAGCTGTTCGTTGAAGATCAGGGCCAGAAAGTGGTCGTCGACATAAAAGCCGTGGCCACCAAACATGCGCCGACTGCGCACGGGGCCCAGTGCGCCCAGCAACTCGATGCAATGCAGAACGAAGCCATCGGTGACAACCATGGCACACAGTGTAGGTTTGTGCGGGCCTGCCGTCTTGCGCAGGACAGGGGCCCCTGCCCGACAATGGGGGCATGAGCTCCACCTTCCGCTACAGCTTTGAACCTTCCCGTGACAAGGCCGTGCTGCGTCGCCAGTTGCAGGCCGAGCGGCAGGCCATGGTGGATCGCCACCAGCGCTCGGTGCACCTGCAAGAGGTGATCCGGGTGTACCTGGTGGGGCGGCAAGACACCTCCATTGGTGCCTACTGGCCCATCAAGGGCGAATTTGACGCCCTGCCGGCCCTGTACCGCTGGAGCGAAGCCGAAGACATCCGCCGCATCGGCCTGCCGGTGATCAACCGCGAGACCAAGCAGTTGCGCTTTCATGTGTGGTACCCCGGCTGCCCGATGGAAGAAGACGCCTACGGCATCCCCAAGCCCAAGGACACCGAAGAGTTCTCACCCACCTTGCTGCTGGTGCCCCTGGTGGGCTACGGCCCCAACGGCACGCGCCTGGGTTACGGCGGCGGCTTTTACGACCGCACGCTGGCGGCCTTGCAGCCCCGGCCCTTCACGGTGGGCGTGGGCTATTCGCATGGCTTCATCCCCTGGCTGGAAGCCGAGCCGCACGATGTGCCGCTGGATGCCATCCTGAATGAAGACGGGGTGGTCTGGCAGCGTCCCGACTGAAAATGGGGCACCCGGCCGCGGGGTACCGCGACCACCTGCCAAAAAAATACCCCGCCAGGCCGGTAGGCCGCAGCGGGGTGTGCAGACGGTTTGCAAGCCCGGCGGGTGGCCGGGCTGCCGTCATCAGAAGCGCTTGCCCAGGCCGATGCCGACCAGGGTCGGATCCACCTTGAAGCTGCCCTTGTCGGCGCCTCCAACGTAGACAGTGGTGCCGATCTGGGCCTTCTTGACGTCCAGGTTCAGCAGCCAGCCACCGCCCACGGGCACGTCCACACCCGCTTGCACGGCCAGGCCGAAGCTGTTGTGCTTCAGGCCCACGGCGCCGTTGAGGATGCTCACCGACGAGATGTTGGTGTAGTTCAGGCCGGCGCCGACGTAGGGGCGGAAGCCACCCAGGCCGGTGAAGTGGTACTGGGCCGTCAGGGTGGGCGGCAGGTGCTTGAAGGTGCCGATGGGCGTGCCGGCCGACGAGACGGTCTGCTTTTGCGGCACGGTCAGGATCAGCTCAGCGGCCAGGTTGGGGCTGAAGAAGTAGCTGATGTCCACTTCAGGCAGCGTCTTGTCGTTGATCGTCAGCGACAGGCCGGTGCTGTCCTTGTTGGCCGAGTTCAGTTGCACGGCGCGGGCGCGAACGATCCAGTTGCCGGTGTCTTGAGCCTGCGCGGGCAGGGCGGCGGCCAGGGTGCCGGCAGCGGCCAGGGCAATCAGGGTCTTGGTGGTGATCATGGTGTTTTCTCCTTGGGTTGAAATCTGCGGCACTCGGATATCGAGGAGCCTTGGGTGCATTGCATCCGGGCGGGGTGTGCGGCGGTTTGGCCCGCATCAAAGTGGCTTGGCGTTAACCCGTAGATGCCAGGCGGTTTGATCCAGGCCAAACCTGGGTGATGCCTTTTGGCAACACAGCACTTGCCGGCCCGGCGGGCTTGCGGCGGGCCAGGCAAGCCGGGTTTGGCCTTAATTGACGTTTACGTAAACGTCAATTGATAATCCGGCCTAGCCGCAGTGGGCGTAAGCTGCCCCGCGTCACCCTTGTCCGAATCCGCCCGCGGAGCCCCCATGGCCCATTTGCAAAGCAAGCTCAATCCACGATCCGAAGACTTTCGCGCCAATGCAGCAGCCATGCAGGCCCTGGTGGCTGATCTGAACGCCCAGCTGGCGCGCATCGCGCAAGGCGGTGGTGAGCAGGCCCGGGCCAAGCACCTGGCACGCGGCAAGCTGCTGCCCCGTGAGCGGGTGGAGCGCCTGCTGGACCCGGACACCCCCTTTCTGGAAATCGGCCCGCTGGCGGCCCTGGGCCTGTACCCCGAGAAAGACGGCAGCGACGCCGCCCCCTGCGCCGGCCTGATTGCCGGCATTGGCCGGGTGGCGGGCATCGAATGCCTCATCGTGTGCAACGACGCCACGGTCAAGGGCGGCACCTACTACCCGCTGACCGTCAAGAAGCATTTGCGTGCCCAGGAAATCGCCGCGCAGAACAACCTGCCCTGCATCTATCTGGTGGATTCGGGCGGTGCCAACCTGCCCAACCAGGACGAAGTCTTCCCGGATCGTGATCACTTTGGCCGCATCTTTTTCAACCAGGCCAATATGAGCGCGGCCGGCATTCCCCAGGTGGCGGTGGTGATGGGCTCGTGCACGGCCGGTGGTGCCTACGTGCCGGCCATGAGCGACGAAACCATCATCGTCAAGAACCAGGGCACCATTTTTTTGGGTGGCCCGCCCCTGGTGAAGGCCGCCACCGGCGAAGTGGTGAGCGCCGAAGACCTGGGCGGCGGCGATGTGCACACCCGCCTGTCGGGCGTGGCCGATCACCTGGCCGAGAACGACCTGCACGCGCTGGCCCTGGCCCGCCAGGCGGTGGCGCAGCTCAACCGGCCCAAGCCCCAGCCGCTGGTGTTGCGCGAACCCAGGCCGCCCCGTTTTGCGCCAGATGAGTTGCATGGCGTGATCCCCACCGATGCCCGCAAGCCCTTTGATGTGCGCGAGATCATCGCCCGCGTGGTGGACGACAGCGCCTTCGATGAATTCAAGGCGCGCTACGGCAGCACGCTGGTCTGCGGCTTCGCCCACATTGAAGGCATGCCCGTGGGCATCGTGGCCAACAACGGCATCCTGTTTGCAGAAAGTGCCAACAAGGGCGCGCACTTCATCGAGCTGTGCTGCCAGCGCAAGATCCCGCTCGTGTTCCTGCAGAACATCACCGGCTTCATGGTGGGCCGCAAGTACGAGAACGAAGGCATTGCCCGGGCAGGTGCCAAGATGGTGACGGCCGTGGCCTGCGCGGCCGTGCCCAAGTTCACCGTCATCATCGGTGGCAGCTTTGGCGCCGGCAATTACGGCATGTGCGGCCGTGCCTACAGCCCGCGCTTTCTGTGGATGTGGCCCAACGCGCGCATCAGCGTGATGGGTGGTGAGCAGGCCGCCAGCGTGCTGGCCACGGTGCGCCGCGACGGTCTGGAGGCCAAGGGCGGCACCTGGAGCGCCGACGAGGAAGAAGCCTTCAAGGCCCCCATCCGCAACCAGTACGAAAAGCAGGGCCATCCCTACTTTGCCAGCGCCCGCCTGTGGGACGACGGTGTGATCGACCCAGCCGACACCCGCCGTGTGCTGGCCCTGGGCCTGTCGGCCAGCCTGAACGCACCCATCCCGGACACCCGATTTGGCGTGTTCCGGATGTGATGAAGCCACGTTGCCGGCAGGCTCCAAACATCTGGCTCAGTGCCTGTGACCCAACCCCTGGGATGAATCCGTCATGACATCCACGCTCGACATCACCCGCGCCGGCCCGGTGGCCCGCGTTTATCTCAACCGCCCCGAGTTGCGCAACGCCTTCAACAGCGAGGTCATCGCCGAGCTGAACCAGGCCTTCAAGGTGCTGGGCGATGACGCCAGCGTGCGCGCCATCGTGCTGGGTGGCCACGGCAAGGCCTTTTGTGCCGGCGGCGACCTGAACTGGATGCGCGCCATGGCCGATTACTCGTGGGAACAAAACCGCGACGATGCCCAGGCGCTGGCCGACATGCTGTGGACGGTCTACAACTGCCCCAAGCCGGTGATCGGCCGGCTGCAGGGTGATTGCTACGCTGGTGGCGTGGGCCTGGCGGCGGTGTGCGATGTGCTGGTGGCCGCCGAGGGCATGCACTTTTGCATCAGCGAAGCCAAGGTGGGCCTGCTGCCCGGCACCATCAGCCCCTATGTGATCAAGGCACTGGGTGAGCAGGCGGCGCGCCGTTACTTCATCACCGCCGAGCGGTTCTCAGCCACCGAGGCCCATCGCCTGGGCTTTGTCCACGTGCTGGCAAGCCCCGCGTCGCTGGATGAGCAGGTGGACAGCCTGCTGGCGGCCCTGCTGGCCAACAGCCCGCAGGCCGTGCGCCTGAGCAAGCGCCTGCTGCAGGACGTGGCCGGCCAGCCCATCACGGCCGAGCTGCGTGCCGACACCGCCCGGCGCATCGCCGACATCCGCGCCAGCGAAGAAGGCAAGGACGGCGTGGCAGCGTTCTTGCAAAAGCGTGACCCGGCCTGGAAGCTGGGCTGATCGACAGCCCCCATTCGAAAGCATCCCCATGTTCAAGAAGATCCTGATTGCCAACCGTGGCGAGATCGCCTGCCGGGTGGCCGCCACCGCACGCCGCCTGGGCATCCGCACCGTGGCCGTCTACAGCGAGGCCGATGCGCAGGCCCGCCACGTGATGGCCTGTGACGAAGCCGTGTGCATCGGCCCGGCCGCGCCGCGTGAGAGTTATCTGCGCGCCGACCGCATCCTGGAAGTGGCCCTGGCCACCGGTGCACAGGCGGTGCACCCGGGTTATGGTTTCCTGTCCGAGAACGAGGCCTTTGCCCGTGCCTGCGCGGCCGCCGGCGTGGCCTTCATCGGCCCACCGCCCGATGCCATCGCGGCCATGGGCAGCAAATCGGCCGCCAAGAGCCTGATGGAAAAAGCCGGGGTGCCCCTGGTGCCTGGTTACCACGGCGCCGACAACGACCCGGCCCTGCTGGCCGCCGAAGCCGCACGCATCGGCTATCCGGTGCTGATCAAGGCCAGCGCGGGCGGCGGTGGCAAGGGCATGCGGCGTGTCGACAAGCCTGAAGACTTTGCCGCCGCCCTGGCCTCGTGCCAGCGCGAAGCGCAATCGAGCTTTGGCGACAGCCATGTGCTGGTTGAGCGTTATGTGCTGCGCCCGCGCCACATCGAGATCCAGGTGTTTGGCGACAGCCAGGGCCAGTGCGTGTCGCTGTTCGAGCGCGATTGCTCGGTGCAGCGTCGCCACCAAAAGGTGCTGGAAGAAGCCCCCGCGCCGGGCATGAGCGCCGAGCGCCGCGCGCAGATGGGTGCTGCCGCCGTGGCGGCCGCCCAGGCCGTGGGTTATGTGGGTGCCGGCACGGTCGAGTTCATTGCCGAAGAGGTGGACGACGGCGACCTGCGCTTTTATTTCATGGAGATGAACACCCGCCTGCAGGTGGAGCACCCGGTGACCGAGGCCATCACCGGCCTGGATCTGGTGGAGTGGCAGCTGCGTGTGGCGGCCGGCCAGCCCCTGCCGAAGCAGGCAAGCGAGTTGAGCATCCACGGCCATGCCATCGAAGCGCGCATCTGCGCCGAGAACCCCGACGGCGGCTTCCTGCCGGCCACCGGCACCATGGACGTGCTGCGCTGGCCCGAGCATGTGTCGTTTGAGCGCGGCCCCGTGCGGGTGGATGCCGGCGTGACCGAGGGTGACGCCATCTCGCCGCACTACGATTCGATGATCGCCAAGCTCATCGTGTGGGGCGCCGACCGCGCCCAGGCGCTGGCCCGGCTGGATGCCGCGCTGGCGGCCACGCACATCGTGGGCCTGCACACCAATGTGGCCTTCCTGCGCCGAGTGGTGGCGTCGCAGTCGTTTGCCACCGCCGATCTGGACACCGCCTTGATCGAGCGTGAGCGCGCCGTGCTGCTCGATCAGCCGGCCCTGCCGCTGGAGCTGGCCGCGGCCGGCGTGGTGGCGCGTGCCCTGGCGCAAGACGCCCAGGCCAGCGGGGCCGATCCGTGGTCGCGCCGCGATGGCTGGCGCCTGCACGGCGCCGCCCGTCGGCACTTTGACATCGAGCACGCGGGTGCGGTGCACGCCGTGAGCCTGCAACGCGCCCACGCGGCCGCCCTGGATGGCCGCAGCCTGCTGCAGGTGGGTGAGCAAAGCTGGCCCCTGAAGGCACGGCCGCTGGGCCAGGAGCGTTATGACCTGACCCTGGGCGAGCGCCGCCTGCAACTGGCGGTGTACGGCCAGGGCGAGCGCGTGGCGGTGTTTGCGCCCGAAGGCTCGGCCGTGCTGCGCCAGATTGATGCCATCGCCCACGCGGGCGAAGGGGGCGCCGATGCGGGCCGCCTGACCGCGCCCATGCCGGGCAAGGTGATCGCCTTCATGGTCAAGGCCGGCGACACCGTGGCCAAGGGCCAGGCGGTGGCGGTGATGGAAGCCATGAAGATGGAACACACCCTGCACGCACCGCGTGACGGTGTGGTCGACGAACTGCTGTACGGCGTGGGTGACCAGGTGGCCGAAGGGGGCGAGCTGCTGCGGCTGGCGTCATGACCGCCAGCCCCTTGGCCACGCGGTGCGCTGGCCTACCAGTTCATCCAGCGGGCCAGCCAGGCGCGGTCGCGTCGGTTGTCCGGGGCGTCGTCCGCTTCGTCGTCGCGGCTGGGCGGCTGGGTCATGCCAAAACCCGAGGTGTCGTGCCAGTCACCCATGGCCACGGCGGTGTGGCCGGGCGTGCGCACCTCGTGCACCGAGGGCATGCCGCGCGAGGCCTCCCGAAACAGCGCAGCCAGGGGGATCAACTCGCCGCCGGGGCAGGCATCGCACACAAACAGCACATCGCGGGCATAGCGCTCATCGTTCAGCAGGCGGTCGATCTCGATGTCGTGGCCGATTTCCCGCAGCAAGATGCGGTGAATCAGTTGCGCGATCTGGGGTCGACTCAGCGATCTGTCCATGGTGTTTGCTCCCGTGCAAACCTGCCGCCCGCCTGTGCGGCGGGTCTAATGCCCATTCTGGGCGTCCAGCCGCTGTGGGCGCTGTGCGAAAGTCTTATCACCCACGACGCAAACACCCGAGGCTTGACGTAGGGATGTCTTGATCGCCCTGCCGACTCCCGCAAACAACGCTACAACTGAACCCGAAACGGTTTGCTCCGCAACGCCCCATGAGGCCTGAACATGATTCCTGATCGCGTCACCCTGGTAGAGGTTGGCCCCCGCGACGGCCTGCAAAACGAGAAGCAGCCCGTGGCCACGGCCCACAAGGTCGAGTTGGTGCATCGCCTGCAGGCTGCCGGCCTGCGCGAGATCGAAACCACCAGTTATGTCAGCCCCAAATGGGTGCCCCAGATGGCCGACAACGCCCAGGTGATGGCCGCTGTCTACCGCCAGCCCGGTGTGCGCCTGAGCGTGCTGGTGCCCAACATGATGGGCCTGCAGGCGGCGCTGGCTGGCGGTGCGGCCACCCGGCCCGATGAAGTGGTGGTGTTTGGCGCGGCCAGCCAGGCCTTCAGCCAGCGCAACATCAACTGCAGCATCGAAGAGAGCATCGAGCGCTTTGCACCCGTGGTGGCGGCCGCGCGAGAAGCAGGGCTGAAGGTGCGCTCGGCCATCTCCTGCGCGCTGGGTTGCCCCTACCAGGGAGAGGTCAGCCCCGACGAGGTGGAGCACCTGGTCAGGCTGTTCAAGCAGATCGGGGTGGACCATTGCGGCGTGGCCGACACCATTGGCGTGGGCACCCCTCGCCGCGTGCAGGCGGTGATGGAACGCGCGCTCAAGCATTACCCGATCCACGAGGTCAGCGGGCACTTCCACGACACCTACGGCCAGGCGCTCGCCAACATCCTGGCCTGCCTGGAGATGGGCATCCACACCTTTGACACCAGCGTGGCCGGCCTGGGCGGTTGCCCGTATGCCAAGGGCGCCACCGGCAATGTGGCCACCGAAGACGTGGCTTTCATGTTTCGCGGCATGGGCATCGATACCGGCATCGATCTGGACTTGCTGGTGCAGGCCGGGGGCTTCATCTCGGATGTGCTGGGCCGGCCGCCGGTGTCACGCGCCGGCAAGGCCCTGCTGATCAAGCAAGGCAAGGTGTTTGCCTGATGGCCAGCGCAACCGGGGTGGCATCACCCTGCATCAGCATCTGCAAGATGGACGAGCCCACAGGCTGGTGTGTGGGTTGCCTGCGCACCATCGACGAAATCGCCACCTGGAGCAGCCTGAATGACGAGGCGCGTCGCGCCATCGTGCAATCCCTGCGGCCCCGGCGCCTGATCTGGCGGGCCCGGCAGGCGAGCCTGGCATCCGGCCAGCCACCCGCCTTGCCCGATGCACCATGAAGACCATCCAGTTCTACTTTGACGTGATCTCGCCCTATGCCTGGCTGGCCTTTGAGCGCCTGCCGCAGGCATTGGCCGGCCACAGCGTGGACGTGCAGTACCAACCCATCCTGTTTGCCGGCCTGCTGGGCCACTGGGGCCAGAAGGGCCCGGCCGAGATCACGCCCAAGCGCGCCTGGACCTACCGCCAGGTGGCCTGGCTGGCGCAACAGCAAGGCACTTTGCTGCAACTGCCTCAACCGCATCCATTCAATCCGCTGGCCCTGCAGCGCCTGGCGGTGGCCTGTGCACCAGCGGGCGGCACGCCCAGCAGGCAGGTGGTCGAGCAATTGTTCCGGCATGTCTGGTGTCGCGACGGCGCCGATCCGCATGACGCGGCTGCTCTGGCCGATTTGCAGACGGCCTTGCGGCCGCAGCGTGACCCGGCCGCGCCCGAAGTCAAGGCTGACCTGCGCGCGCGCACGGAAGCGGCCGTGTCTGCAGGCCTGTTCGGGGTGCCGACGATGGTGCACGAGGGCCGGGCCTTTTTCGGGCAGGACGCGCTGCCCATGCTGGCTGCCGCACTGGCCGGCGACGCCTGGTTTGACGGCCCCGGCTGGGATGAAGCCGGTCAACAGCCGCCGGGCGTGGTCAGGGCCGGCTGAGGCGGCGCGCCCGCAGCCCTGCAAAGCTGCCACGGCGTCTTGATCTCGGGTAAGTCAGCACTTGTTTCAGGCCCCGGGTTTTCACCCGAAATGAGGTCATATCCCGCACTACGAAATAAGTTGTCCGGGTTGCCACCAGTTTTGTAAGCTTGTGTTGGCTTGACGTCAGAATTCGGTCAGAGGCCCCGCCAATAGTCCGCCCAACACGGGCGAGCCCGTGGTTGTTCATCAGTTCTGAGGAGACACCCCATGGCAACAGCCGCCGGCGCCGTAGCGCCCATGACCCGCGAGGAGAAGAAGGTCATCTTCGCCTCTTCGCTGGGCACCGTTTTTGAGTGGTACGACTTTTACCTGTACGGATCGTTGGCGGCCTTCATCGGCAAGCAGTTCTTTGCTGCCCTGGATCCCACCGCGCAGTTCATTGCCTCGCTGCTGGCTTTTGCCGCCGGCTTCATCGTGCGCCCCTTCGGCGCGCTGGTGTTTGGCCGCCTGGGTGACATGATCGGCCGCAAGTACACCTTCCTGGTCACCATCCTGATCATGGGCCTGTCGACCTTCATCGTCGGTGTGCTGCCTGGTTACGCTTCGATCGGCATGGCTGCCCCGGTCATCCTCGTCGGTTTACGCATCCTGCAGGGCCTGGCACTGGGTGGTGAGTACGGTGGCGCTGCCACCTACGTGGCCGAACACGCGCCGCAAGGCCGTCGTGGTGCCTACACCGCCTGGATTCAAACCACCGCCACGCTGGGCCTGTTCCTGTCGCTGATGGTGATTCTGGGCACCCGTACCTTCCTGGGTGACAAGGAATTCGGCGACTGGGGCTGGCGCGTGCCCTTCATCGTGTCGATCCTGCTGCTGGCCATCAGCGTCTGGATTCGCCTGTCGATGAACGAATCGCCCGCCTTCAAGAAGATGAAGGAAGAAGGCAAGGTCTCCAAGGCCCCGCTGTCCGAGTCGTTCGGCCAGTGGAAGAACCTGAAGATCGTGCTGCTGGCCCTGTTCGGCCTGGTCATGGGCCAGGGTGTGGTCTGGTACACCGGCCAGTTCTACGCGCTGTTCTTCCTGGCCAATGTGCTGAAGGTGGATTCGGCCACGGCCAACATCATGGTGGCCGTGTCGCTGGTCATTGGCACGCCTTTCTTCGTGGTGTTCGGCACCCTGTCCGACAAGATCGGCCGCAAGCCCATCATCCTGGCGGGCCTGCTGCTGGCGGTGGTCACCTACTTCCCGCTGTTCGAGGCCCTGACCAAGGCGGCCAACCCTGAGCTGGCACAAGCCCAGGCCACCGCCCAGATCAGCGTCAAGGCAGACCCGGCCACCTGCTCGTTCCAGGGCAGCCCGATCGCCCGTGAGGTCGACTTCACCTCGGCTTGCGACATCGCCAAGCGTGCCCTGACCGGCAACTCGGCCTCGTACAAGAACGAAGCCCTGCCTGCTGGCCAGCCCACCATCGTCAAGATCGGTGACAAGGAACTGAGCCCGCCCACGGCCACCACCACGGCTGGCGGCCACAAGTTCGACGAAGCGTCGGCCAAGGCTGTTGCGGCCTTCAAGAAGGACGTCGCCGACACCCTGAAGGCTGCCGGCTACCCGCCCAAGGCCAAGGCCATCGAGTTCATGGGTGGCCAGTGGTGGTCGGTCGTCGCCATCCTGACGGTTCTGGTGATCTACGTGACCATGGTGTACGGCCCGATCGCCGCGATGCTGGTGGAGCTGTTCCCCACCCGCATCCGCTACACCTCGATGAGCCTGCCGTACCACATCGGCAATGGCTGGTTCGGTGGTTTGCTGCCCTCGGTGACCTTCGCCATGGTGGCGGCCAATGGCAACATGTACTACGGCCTGTGGTACCCCATCGTGATCGCGGCGGTGTGCTTCGTGATCGGTGTGCTGTTCGTCAAGGAAACCAAGGACGTGGACATCTACGCCCGTGACTGATCATCGCGCTTGATGCGCTGACACCCCGCCGGGCGCCTTCAAGGCGCCCGGTTTTCATTTTTCAACCCATCCCTTCACTTCACCAGGAATCGTCAATCATGTGGAAATTGCTTGTAGCCTTCATCGTGTTCGCCGCAGTGGGCCTGTTCGTGCTCAAGAAGGCGGGCGGCAACGTCGACATGGGCGGTGAGAAGCACAGCGTCGAAACCACCCACAGCGAGCCCGCTGCCTCGGCACCGGCCGCTGCATCGGCGGCCGCATCGGGCGCTGACATGGCTGCATCGGCTGCCGCACCCGCCTCGGCTGCTGCCTCGCACTGAAACAGCCGCTTGCCCATTGCAGAGCCCCTTTCCAGGGGCTTTTTGCTGGCCGCTTCAAGGCCCGGTTGGGGCGTTCCGCAAGAGCTTGACGGTGTCCAATCGCCGTTCAATGTCTGCCAGCATGCGCTGGTACGGCGGTGCACCGACCCCGCCAAACCGCTGTTGGAATTCGGCTTCGGGCATGTTCTCGGGCAAGTCGGCGATGTTGGGCAGCAGTTCAGGCTCGGTCAGGGGCCTGGACAATTGCGCCTGCAGCCATTGCGGCTGTCGTACCGCCAACTGACCCAGCCGTGTGCCCGCCCGGTCGGCGGCCAGGTCATTGAATGAAAAGCCGCTGCCGCCGTGTGAATCGGCGATTTCCTTGTACAGGCCGATCGCATCGGACAGGGGCCCGCCGCCTTCCGCCGCCAAGGCTGCCGACACCAGAAAATGTTGCGGCGTGTCGGGCCGCTTGGCCAGGCTGATCTGCAAGGGCCTGCCGGCGGGCCAGGGTTGGGCGGCAGGCACGATGGCTGTCAGGTTCAGGTTGTTCACCAGAAAGGCCAGGGCAGCCAGCGCGGCCCGATTTTCACGTTCGGCGCTGACTCGGTCGGGTGAACGCGACTGCGCGAGGCTGAACACCGGCGGCAACAACTGCACCAATGACACCGGCCCTGCAGCAGACCACTCGCGGTGCAGCCTGACCAGCAGGTCACCATAGGCCTGGATGCGGGCCTGGTCAACGGGCGGCAGCAGGCTGTCGGTCAGGCCACGCTGAAGGTCGTTGGGCAGCGCATAGGCCAGGCTCATCTGCTGGCTGCCAAAACCCACGCGGCTGACCAGGCGCTGGGCCAATTCACCCTGCGATGTGAGATGCAGGTAGGCCAGCACCCGGGGTACTGCCAGCTCGACCAGCCAAGCCGGCACCCGCAGGCGCCCGACCCGGCAACGCACCACATCGGGCAGCGCCTGGGTTTCATGCATCACCAGCTCCAGGTTCAGCCACTGGCCGAAGGGATTGGCTGGCAACGGCACGCTGGCCTGAACCAGTGCTGCGCCGGGCTGCAGCCGCACACGGCTGCGGACTTCGCCATACCGCCGGCCGGCCTGCGCGGCCAGCAGCTCCAGATCACGCTGGCTGAGCACGACGGCGCGCGTGATGCCGGGCAGCTTGCCGCGCGGATCGTTGCGCTTGATCAGGTCAATGGCCCGCGCCACATCGGCCGGCGACACGGCTGCAGGCGGCACCACGCTGGCCTCGCGGTTGATGGCCAGCCACAGGGTCACGCCCAGCAGCAGGGGCAAGACCAGCAAGGTGATCAGCAGGCCACGAATGAACAGACGCATGGCGCGCAGTCTGCCACCGACACAGCCGGTGCCAGGTCACAAGCAAAGGGCGTTGAGGCGGCCTTATCGATGCGCCCGCCAGGCCCTCACCAAACATCCACAAACCGCGACACGGGCCGCTGGGCCGCCCCACGGCCCGAGCGGCCGGCGCTGTCGAGCCCGCGTACCAGCCACGAGCGGGTGTCGGCCGGGTCGATCACGGCGTCGATCTCGAGTGTGGTGGCCATGTTGATGGCCGAGCCATTGGCGTACTGCTGGGCCACCAGCTTGTTGTACAGGGCTTCGCGCTCGGGGCCGGCGGCAGCGGCTTCCAGCTCTTTTCGGAAGCCCAGCTTCACGGCGCCTTCCAGGCCCATGGCGCCAAACTCACCCGTGGGCCAGGCAACGGTGAACACCGGGGCATCAAAGCCGCCCACGGCCATGGCCTGCGCGCCCAGGCCGTAGCCCTTGCGGATGACCAGCGTGAAGCAGGGCACTTGCAAATGAGCCGCCGTGACAAACAGGCGGCAGGCGTGTCGCACCTGGGCCTGGCGTTCCACCTCGGGGCCCACCATGAAGCCCGGCGTGTCGCACAGGCTCAGGATGGGCAGGCCGTGGGCATTGCACAGCTGCATGAAGCGCGCGGCCTTGTCGGCGCCGTCCGGGTCGATGGCGCCGCCCAGGTGGTGCGGGTTGTTGGCAAAGATGCCGATGGGGCGGCCCTCGATGCGCGCCAGCGCGGTGATCATGCCCGCACCGAAGCCCTGGCGAAGCTCCAGCACCGAGCCTTCATCGGCGATGCCGGCCAACACCGCACGCATGTCGTACACGCGCAGCCGGTTTTCGGGCACCAGGTGTCGCAAGGCGCGGGCATCACCGCTGCGCCAGTGCGCCACACGGCCCTGGAAGTAGCCCAGGTATTGCCGTGTCGTGGCCACGGCAGCGGCTTCATCGGGCACCAGCACATCGATCACGCCGTTGTGGTGCAGGTCAGCGGCCGGGCCGATCTCTTCAGGCCGGAACACGCCCAGGCCGCCGCCTTCGATCATGGCGGGGCCACCCAGGCCGATGTTGGCAGCCTGCGTGGCGATGATCACGTCGGCGCAACCCAGCAGCGCCGCATTGCCGGCAAAGCAGCGGCCGTGCACCACGCCCACCACCGGCACCTGGCCCGACAGCGCCGCAAACTGGCTGAAGGTGTGGTTGTTCAGGCCGGCCACGATGGGCATGTCCACGTCACCGGGGCGGCCACCACCGCCCTCGGCAAACAGCACCATGGGCAGTTTCCATTGGTGGGCCAGGCCCAGCAGGCGGTCTTTCTTGTGGTGGTTGCGCCAGCCCTGCGTGCCTGCCAGCACGGTGTAGTCGTAGGCCATCACGGCGCAGCGGCTGTGCTCGGGGCCATGGTCGGCGGCGTTGACGGTGCCGATGCCGGTGACCATGCCATCGGCGGGGGTGTTGCGGATCAGGTCGTCCAGGCTGCGGCGGCGGCTTTGCGCGGCAATGGCGTAGGCGCCATATTCGATGAACGAGCCCTCGTCGCACAGATCGGTGATGTTTTCGCGCGCGGTGCGGCCACCCTGGGCATGGCGGCGCGCCACCGCATCGGGACGGGCCGCATCCTGCAGCAGCGCGTCGCGGTCGAGCACACGTTGCAGGTCGGGGCGGATGTGGTCGAGGTCGTGAGCGCTGGCGGTGTGGTCGCCGGCCTGATCGGTGTCGGCGGGTACCAGGCGCATCAGCAACTGGCCCTCGTTGACGAAATCACCCTCGGCGGCGCACAACGCGGCCACGCGTGCGCCCGCCGGCACGGCCACGCCATGCTGCATCTTCATGGCTTCGAGCACCAGGGCCTCGGTGCCGGCGGCCAGGGTGTCGCCCACCTGGGCCTGCCACTGCACCACCTTGCCGGCCATCGGGGCGCGCAAGGCCAGCTCGCCGTCGGCCAGCGGGGTTTCAGTGGCCTGACCGGTGTGCGCCGCTTGGGGTGCCAGGGCGTGGCTGGCGACATCGGCGTGGGCTGCCAGCAGCGGGTGCAGCTCAGGCCAGCATTCTTCAAGCCAGCGGGTGTGCACGGCTTGATGCGCCAGGGCCTCGTGGGCCGCCAGGGCGCGCAACAGCGGCAGGTTGCTGCCCAGGCCCTCGATGCGGCATTCGCCCAACGCGCGTTGTGAGCGACGCAGGGTATCGGCAAAGTTCGGGCTGCTGTGGTGCACGATCAGCTTGGCCAGCAGGCTGTCGTAGTGGGGCGAAGGCGTGATGCCGCTTTGTGCGTGGCTGTCCACGCGGATGCCCGGGCCGCTGGGCGCGTCAAAGCGCAGCAGTTGGCCGCTGGCCGGCCTGGCCTGGCCCTGTGCATCGATGGTTTCAGCGTTGATGCGCCACTGGATCGCAAAACCCCGTGGCGCAGGCGGCTGGGCCGCATCCAGGCCCAGCGCGGCCAGTGTGCTGCCAGCGGCCACGGCGATCTGCGCTTGCACCAGATCAAGCCCGGTGACGGTTTCGGTGATGGTGTGCTCCACCTGCAGGCGCGGGTTGGCTTCGATGAAGACGAAGGGCAGGGTGGTGGAGGCTTCGTCCACCAGAAATTCAAAGGTGCCCAGGCCCTGGTAGGCGCAGCTGCGGGCCAGCGTGAGTGCCGCGCTGATCAGGCGTTCACGCAGGCCACCACCCAGCGTGGGGCTGGGCGCGATCTCGACCAGCTTTTGAAAACGCCGCTGCAGCGTGCATTCGCGCTCACCCAGCGCGATGACGCTGCGGCCATCACCCAGCACCTGCACCTCAATGTGGCGGGCGCGGGTGATGAGCTTTTCGGCGTACACATCGCCCACGCCAAAGGCGGCCAGGGCCTCGGCCGTGCAGCGGGTGTAGGCCTCGGTCAGATCGGCGGCATCGTGCACGGCGCGAATGCCGCGCCCGCCACCACCGGCCACGGCCTTGATCATCACGCCGCAGGCCGGATCGATGGCCCGCTGCGCAGCCATGAAAGCCTGCACATCAGCCAGGCTGGCCACGCCGGTGCCGGGCATCAGCGGCACGCCATGCCGGCTGGCCAGCAGGCGGGCCTGGGCCTTGTCGCCAAACAGCGCCAGTTGTTCGGGCGTGGGGCCGATGAACACCAGGCCGGCATCGGCGCAGGCCTGCGCAAAATCGGCGCGCTCACTGAGGAAACCATAACCCGGGTGCACGGCCTGGCAGCCCGTCTTGAGCGCAATGCCAATGAGCGCCGCGCCGTCCAGGTAGGCGGCCGGCCCGGTCACGTCCAGCGCCACGGTTTCATCGGCCAGCGCCCCGTGCAGGGCCTGGGCATCGTCGCGTGCCAGCACCGCCACGGTGTGGATGCCCATGTCTTGTGCGGCGCGGATCACCCGCACCGCGATCTCGCCACGGTTGGCAACCAGCAATTTGGTGAACATCTCAGAGGCTCCAATGGTGAACCGGACACATCAAGTGGACGCCCAGGATGGGCTTCGCCCGACCAAAGGCGTCGCCCCCTTGAGGGGGTGCGCCGCAGGCGCTGCGGGGGTGGGTCATGCCCCTTCCTTCAACAGGCGTCGCAGCACCTTGCCGGCGCCGGTGGCGGGCAGGGCCGCGATGAAGCGCACGCTGCGTGGCGCCTTGTAGCTGGCCATGTTTTCGCGTGACCAGGCGATCAGCTCGGCTTCATTCAGGTGCTGCCCCGGCTTGAGCACGATGAAGGCGCGCACCACTTCGCCCTTCTCGGCATCGGGGATGCCGATGGCGGCGGCCTGGGCCACGGCCGGGTGCTTGATCAGGATGGTTTCAACTTCTTCGGGGAACACGCTGTAGCCCGAGACCTTGATCATTTCCTTGTTGCGGCCGATGAAGGTGAGGTAGCCCTCGTCGTCCAGGGTGCCCATGTCGCCGGTGTGCACCCAGCCGTCCCTCAGCGTCTTGGCGGTGGCCTCGGGCTTGTTCCAGTAGCCCTTGAAGGTGCCCCGGCTGGCCAGCACGATCTCGCCCACCTCGCCGCGTGGCCGCTCAGCGCCGGTGTCAGGATCGAGGATGCGGATGCGCACGCCCGGCGCGGCCAGGCCATGCTTGCCCCAGCGGATGGCATCACGCGGCATGTAGGTGTCGCAGGTGTGGGTTTCAGACAGGCCGTAGGCGGCCTCAAAGCTTTCGCAGTTCATCGCGTGGTCGCGCCACTGCTGCGCCAGGGGCTCGGTGAAGGTGATGCCGAAGCTGGTGACCGGGTTCACGCGCAGGCTGCTCAAATTGAATTCACGCACCGTGGGCACGGCCATGCAGGCCACGTTCATCGGGGCGATGCTGTACCACCAGCTCACCTGGTAGCGTTCGATGGCCTGCAGCACGGCCAGCGGGTCAAAGCGGTGCAGCAGCACGGTGGTGGCGCCGGTGTAGAGCGTCACGTTGATGCCCATCAGCATGCCGGCGATGTGGTAGAGCGGCGCGATGGCCAGCAGCACATCATGGGCGGCCACGCCGTTGGCCTGCGCGCAGGCCGCGGTCTTGAACAGCGCGTTGTCGTAGCTGAGCATGGCCCCCTTGGGCAGGCCGGTGGTGCCCGAGGTGTAGGTCATCAGGGCCACGTCGTGCAGGTCGATGGCCACGGGCGGAGCGGCCTGGCCGCTGCGCATCACGGCCAGGAAATCGATGCAACCAGCGGGGATCAGGCGTGGCCCGTCACGCAGGGCCAGCAACTCGGGCGGCACATCCAGGCTGGCTTGGGCGGGCAGCAGATCGGCCGTGTGCACCACCAGCACATGGGCCAGGGCCGTGTGATCACGCACCTTGTCGACCGTGTCCATCAGGTTGGCGGCTGCCACGATGACGCGGGCCTTCAGGTCATCGAGCTGGTATTGCAGCTCGTGCTCCTTGTACAGCGGTCCGCAGGGGCAGACGATGGCGCCCAGCTTCTGGATGGCCACATGCGCCACCACGTACTGCGGGCAGTTGCCCATGAACAGCGCCACCGGCTCGCCCTGGGCCACACCCAGGCTGGCCAGGTGCTGGGCCACGGCATCGCTGGCGGCGTCCAGCTCGGCGTAGCTGATGGCGCGGCCATACCAGATGAAGGCGGGCTTGTCGGGCTGCCGCCGGGCATGGGCACGCAGGTGTTCGTGCAGCGGCAAATCGGTGGGCGTGGCGACATCCATGGCGGGCTCCTGTCGGGCTGGTGGCGGCGCGGGGCCGCTGTCGATCTCAGGGTTAGCGATGGCGCTGCGGGGCTTGTGCAGTGCTACCGCTCGGTAGAACAATCCTACTCAACGGTAGAAAGCAGCGAACTCGGTGAATCCCCCTGCCCGCACCCGATCCCGCCCCGGCACGCGGCCTGGCAGCCCGGCCGCGCAGGCGGCGCCCTCGCGCCCGCAGCGCCAGCCTCGGCAGCGTGCGCCCACGGCCGGCACCGATCTCAAGCGTGAACGCATCCTGCGTGCGGCCGAGCAGCTGTTTCACACCCAGGGCTACGAGCGCACCACGCTCGATCAGGTGGCCGCTGCGCTGGGCGTGTCCAAGCCCTATGTGTACTACTACTTTCACGGCAAGCAGGAGCTGTTTGAGCGCTTGTCGTGGACACCCACGGTGGCCTGCTTCACGGTGCTCGATGGCGACGAGGATCACCACCTGCCGGCCCATCAGCAGGTGCAGCGGGGCCTGCAGCGCCTGATCGCCAACACGCTGGCCCATTACCCCGCCGCTTTTTTCGCCTACCGCGAGCCACAGGCCTACCGGCCCGAATACCAGGCCGCGCAAAAAGCCCTGGCGCGGCACTTCTACGACAAGCTGTGCGCCTTGCTGCTGCGGGCCCGCGCCGAGGGCACGCTGGTGTTTGAAGAGGCGCGCATCACCGCGCTGGCGGCCTGCAGCCTGCCGGGCTTTCTTTATTCCTGGTACAGGCCCGATGGACGCCTCAGCCAGGACGACATCGTGCGCGTGCTCAGCCAACTGGCCTGGCGCGTCATTGGCCTGCAAGAACAACCGGCCCCAGCCGGCCCCACCCCCAAGGAGACCCCACCATGATCCGCAAGACCACCCTGGCCCTGGCGGCCGCCCTGTGCACCAGCCTGCTCTCGCCGCTGGCCATGGCCCAGGCCAAGACCTTCAAGCTGGCCTACATCGACCCGCTGTCGGGCCCGTTTGCAGGCGTGGGCGAGTTGATGCTGACGCATGTGCAGCATGCGGTGCAGGATGTCAACGCCAAGGGCGGTGTCAACCTGGGTGCGGGGGGCAAGGCCACGCTGGAGCTGCTGCAGTTCGACAGCAAGTTGTCGGCCCAGGAAAGCCAGACGGCGCTGCAATCGGCCATTGACCAGGGCGCCCGGGTGATCGTGACCGGGGGGTCTGGCTCGACCGTGGTGGCGGCCCTGGTGGATGCCGCCGCGCGCCACAACGAGCGTAACCCCGACAAGGCGGTCATCGTCATCAACCACTCGTCCATCGACCCCGACATGACGGGCAAGCGCTGCAACTTCTGGCACTTCCAGCTGGAGGCCAACACGGCGATGAAGATGAAAGCCCTGGCCAACTACATCAAGCGGCAGGGCGACATCCACAACGTGTACCTGCTCAACCAGGATTACGCCCACGGCCGGCAATGGGCCCGGTACGGCCAGGAGCTGGTGGGCCTGGCCCGCCCCGACATCAAGTTCGTCGGCAACGACCTGCACCCCATCGGTCGCGTGAAAGACTTTGCGCCCTACCTCAGCAAGGTCAAGTCCGCTGGCGCCGACAGTGTCATCACCGGCAACTGGGGCCAGGACATGACCCTGCTGCTGCGGGCCGCGGCCGATGCCGGCATGAACCTGCGCTACTTCAACCACAGCGCGGGGGCCTTTCCCGGCACGGTCACCGCCATGTCACTGGCCAAGGTGGGGCAGCTGACCTGGGTGGCCGAGTGGCACCCCGGCCAGCCCGACAGCCCCAAGGTGGATGCTCTGGCCAAGGCCTACAAGGCCAAGACCGGCAAGGATTTTCTGGCCCCCCGCATTGATCTGGCGCCGCGCTTCGTGGCGGCGGCCATCAGCAAGTCGCAAAGCCTGGACCCACTGAAGATCGCCCGCGCCATGGAAGACCTCACCATGGACACCGTGGTGGGCCCGGTGCGCATGCGCGGTGAAGACCACCAACTGCTGCTGCCCCAGGTGGTCAACACCATCGCGCCGGTGGATGGCAAGCTGGTGAAGGTGGGCTACGAAGGCACCAACTGGGGCTTTCGCACCGATGCCGTGTACAGCGGCAACGAGCTGGCCCAGGGCACCGAGTGCAAGATGGTGCGGCCGTGAGCACGCCCACCGGCCCCGCCGGCGGCGTGATCAGCACGGTGCAGGCGCTGCGCGCGCTGTATGCCCAGCCGCAGCCGCGCGCGGTGCTCAAGCAGTTGCCGCAGCTCGATGAGCACTGCCGGGCCTTCATCGCGCTGTCGCCCTTCGTGGTGGTGGCCACGGCCGACGCCACCGGGCGCATGGATGCTTCACCGCGTGGCGGCTCACCCGGCTTTGTGCAGGTCAACGCCGACGGGGCCCTGCTGATCCCCGACGCGCCCGGCAACAACCGGCTCGACACGCTGGAGAACATCGTGGCCACCGGCCATGCCGGGCTGTTGTTCCTGATCCCGGGCTTTGACGAAACCCTGCGCGTCAATGGTGCGGCGCAGGTGTCGGTCGAGCCGGCCGACATCGCCCAGTGCACCAACGAGCGGCGCGCGCCCCGCTCGGTGATCCGCGTGCAGGTGAAAGAGGCCTACCTGCATTGCGCCAAGGCCTTCATGCGGTCACGCCTGTGGTCGGCCGATGCCCAGGTGCCGCGCAGCACCCTGCCCACGGCGGGCAAGATGATCAGCGACCAGACTGGCCTGGTGGTGGCCCCTGAAACGCAGGAAGACATGGCGCGGCGTTACGCGCCAGATCTCTGAGTGCCAGGCTCAGGCGACGGTGCGCACCTCGCCCGCGCCATGCAGGTTGCTCACGCAGCGGCCGCAAATGGTGGGGTGCGCGGCATCAGCGCCCACGTCATCGCGGTAATGCCAGCAGCGTTCACACTTGGTGGCGCTGGACGGCGTGACCGCCACCGACAGTGCATCGCCGGCCTGCAGAGCAGCCGCCGAGGTGATGAACACGAACTTCAGGTCATCCCCCAGCGAGGCCAGCAGCGCCAGGGTGTCGGCCGGTGCGGTGACCACCACATTGGCCTGCAGCGATGAGCCCACGCCGCCGGCGGTGCGCACGGCCTCGATGGCCTTGTTGACGGCATCACGCACTTCGCGGATGGCGGCCCACTTGGCCAGCAGGGTTTCATCGGGCGCGTCAAAGGTCCAGTAGGTCTGCAGGAAGATCGAGCCCTGGCCCGGCGCCACAAAGCCCCAGGCTTCTTCAGCGGTGAAGCTGAGGAACGGGGCCATCAGGCGCAGCATGCCCTGGGTGATCTGCCACAGCGCGGTTTGCGCGCTGCGCCGCGCCAGGCTCTTGGGCGCGGTGGTGTACAGGCGATCCTTGAGCACATCCAGGTAGAAAGCGCCCAGGTCTTCCGAGCAATACACCTGCAGCTTGGCCACCACGGGATGGAACTCGTACACCTCGTAGTGGGCCAAGGCCTCGGCCTGGAACTGCGCCGCACGGGCCAGCGCGAAGCGGTCGATCTCCAGCATCTGCGACAGGGGCACGGCATCGGTGGCGGGGTTGAAGTCGCTCACATTGGCCATCAGGAAGCGCAGCGTGTTGCGGATGCGCCGGTAGGCATCGACCACACGGGCCAGGATCTTGTCGTCGATGTTCAGGTCGCCCGAATAATCGGTGGCGGCCACCCACAGGCGGGCGATCTCGGCGCCCAGCTTGCTGGTCACCGTTTGCGGCTCGACCGTGTTGCCCAGGCTCTTGCTCATCTTGCGGCCCTGGCCGTCGGTGGCAAAGCCGTGGGTCAGCAGGCCCTTGTACGGGGCGCGGTCGTACAGCGCGCAGCCCAGCAACAGCGACGAGTGGAACCAGCCGCGGTGCTGGTCATGGCCTTCCAGGTACAGATCGGCCTCGGGGCCATCGGCGTGGAAGGGCGGGCGCGCATAGTTGCCCGCGTGGCTGCCGCGCAGCACGTGCCAGAAGGTGCTGCCCGAATCGAACCACACCTCGAGGATGTCGGTGCTCTTGGTGTAGTGCGGGGCATCGGTGGCGCCCAGGATGTCTTCGGCCGTGACGCGGCTCCAGGCCTCGATGCCGCCTTGCTCAACGATGCTGGCGGCCTGGTCGAGGATCTCCATGGTGCGCGGGTGCAGCTCGCCTGAATCCTTGTGCAGGAAGAAGGGCACCGGCACCCCCCAGCTGCGCTGGCGGCTGATGCACCAGTCGGGCCGGTTGGCGATCATGTCGCGCAGGCGGGCCCGGCCGTTCTCGGGGTAGAAGGCGGTCTGGTCGATGGCGTCCAGCGCCAGCTGGCGCAGCGTCTTGGGCGCCTTGTCTTTCGTGAACACGCCTTCGCCTTCGTCCATGCGGATGAACCACTGCGCGGCGGCGCGGTAGATCACCGGCGTCTTGTGGCGCCAGCAGTGCGGGTAGCTGTGGGTGATGACCTGGGTGGCCATCAAGCGGCCGGCGTTGCGCAGCGCATCCAGGATGACCGGCACGGCCTTCCAGATGTGCAAACCGCCAAACAGCGGGAAATCAGCGGCGTAGGCGCCATTGCCTTGCACCGGGTTCAGGATCTGGTCGTAGCGGATGCCGTTGGCCATGCACGAGTTGAAGTCGTCCACGCCGTAGGCCGGGGCCGAGTGCACGATGCCCGTGCCGTCACCGTCGCTGACGTAATCGGCCAAAAACACTGGCGACAGGCGGCGGAAGCCAGCGTCCACATCGTGCAGCGGGTGGCGGAAGTTCAGGCCATCCAGCTTGGCGCCGGTGGTGGTGGCCAGCACCTGGCCTTCCAGCCCAAATCGCGCCAGGCACTTTTCAACCAGGCTTTCGGCCAGCACCAGGCAGCCCTTGGGCGTGCTGACCAGCGCGTAGGTGAGCTCGGGGTGGGCGTTGAGCGCCTGGTTGGCCGGGATGGTCCAGGCGGTGGTGGTCCAGATGACGGCGAAGGCGCTTTGGCCGGCGGGCAGGCCCGCCAGGCCGAAGGCGGCAGCCAGCCTGGCGGCGTCGTCGGTCTCGAAGGCCACGTCCAGCGTGTCGCTCTTCTTGTCCTGGTATTCGATTTCAAACTCGGCCAGGCTCGAGCCGCAATCGAAGCACCAGTACACGGGTTTCAGGCCCCGGTAGACAAAGCCACGCTCGATCACGCGCTTGAAGGCGCGGATCTGGCCGCCCTCATTGGCCGGATCCATGGTGCGGTAGGGCCGGGCCCAATCGCCCAGCACACCCAGGCGCTTGAAGTCTTCGCGCTGCTGGTTGATCTGCTCGGTGGCGTAGGCGCGGCTCTTGGCCTGCATGTCGTCACGGCTGAGGTTGCGGCCGTGCAGCTTCTCGATGGCGTTCTCGATGGGCAGGCCGTGGCAATCCCAGCCGGGGATGTATTGCGCGTCAAAGCCAGCCAGTTGCCTGGACTTGACGATCATGTCCTTGAGCACCTTGTTCAGCGCGTGGCCGATGTGCAGCTTGCCGTTGGCATAGGGTGGGCCGTCGTGCAGCACGAACAGCGGTGCACCGGCACGGGCGTCACGCAGGCGCAGGTACAGGCCTTCGTCGTCCCATTGCTTGACCCAGCCCGGCTCGCGCTTGGGCAGGTCGCCGCGCATCGGGAAGGGCGTGTCGGCCAGGTTCAGGGTGGAACGGTAATCCGGGGTGGCAGGGCTTTGATTCGAATCGGTCATGGCTGCTTCACGCCGGGGTGGCCGGCGCGCTCGTCTGGGCAGGGTGCCTGGGCTCAGGCGATGAGGGCTCGGGGCACGCGGGGGCCACCGGGCGGCGCTGGAGGGGCGAGCGCTAAATTCGGTCGCGCGTGGTCTGGCGACGCGTGGCGGCGTGCACGACCGGCAGGGTGTAGAAATGGGCGACCATGCCCGATTCTAACGGGGTGGGCCGGGCGCCGACGATCAGAAATGCGGCCGCTGGCGCCGCCAGCTGTTCAGGCCGGCTGGCGCGCCCACCAGGCGCGGGCGTCGGCCGTGTCTTGCGCAATGGCCGCCTGCAGGATGTCCAGCGAGTCGTACTTGCGTTCGTCGTGCAGCTTGTGCAGCAGTTGCACGCTGATGGGCTGGCCATAGGCGGCCTCGGTGCCCAGGCTGGCGGGCCAATCCAGGCAATGCACCTCCAGCAGCACACGTCCGGCGTCTTCGACGGTGGGCCGCACCCCCAGGCTGGCCACGCCGGGCAGGCTGTGGCCGCCCAGGCCCGTCACCCGCACCACGAAGATGCCCATGGCTGCCGGCTTGGCATGGGCAAAGCGCACGTTGAGCGTGCGAAAACCCAGCGTGCGGCCCAGCTTGCGGCCATGCACCACATGGCCGCTGATGGTGTAGGGGCGGCCCAGCAGCGCACTGGCGCGGGCCATGTCACCAGCGGCCAGCGCCTCGCGCACGGCCGAGCTGGACACGCGCAGCCCATGCACCTCGTAGCTCATCATGCGGGCCACATCAAAGCCGTGCTGCATGCCTGCGGCATCGAGCATGGCGTAATCGCCTGCGCGTTTGGCGCCGAAGCGGAAGTCGTCGCCCACCAGCACGTAGCGGGCGCCCAGGCCGCGGCGCAGCACATCGTGGATGAAGGCGTCGGGGCTTTGTGAGGCAAAGCGCTGGTCAAAGCGCTGCAGCACCACCATGTCGACACCGCAGTGCTCCAGCTCGGCCAGCTTGTCGCGCAGGTTGGCAATGCGGGCCGGCGCGGCTTCGGGCTTGCCGGCCAGGCGCGAGAAGTAATCACGCGGGTGCGGCTCGAAGGTCAGCACGCAGGACGGCACCTTGCGGTGGCGCGCCTCGCTGCGCAGCAGGGCCAGCATGGCCTGGTGGCCCCGGTGCACACCGTCAAAGTTGCCGATGGTCAGGGCACAGCCGGTGGCAGGCGGGTTGGCAGGCAGGCCGCGGTAGATCTTCATGGCGGGCAAAGGCGGGGGCAGGCGGTCAATCGGCGGGGCGGGCAGGCTTGGGCGGCTTGGCCATCAGGGCGGCGCGCTCGGCGTCGTTCACAAAGCGCCACTGGCCCGGGGCAGGGCCGTCCTGCAGGTGCATGGCGCCAAATGCGCTGCGGTGCAGGGCGGTGCAGTGGTTGCCCACCGCCGCCACCATGCGCTTGACCTGGTGGTACTTGCCCTGGATGAGGGTCAGGCGCAGCTGCTTGGCACCGGTCTGTTCGCAGCCTTCGGCGCGCACCGGCATCGGGTCGTCGTCCAGCACCACACCGCGCAGCAGCTGGGCCACCTGCTTGTCGTCGACCTCGCGGTCGCAGGTCACCTCGTACACCTTGGGCACATGGTGCTTGGGCGAGGTGAGGCGGTGGATGAGCTTGCCATCGTCGGTCAACAGCAGCAGGCCGGTGGTGTCCTGATCGAGCCGGCCCACCGGCTGCACGCCCCGGCGGCGCAGGGGCGCGGGCAGCAGCAGCATCACGCTGGGCCAGGCCGTGGGCTTTTGGGAGCACTCATAACCCGCGGGCTTGTGCAGCAGCACCAGGGCCGTGGTGTGGAACTCATAGGCCTGGCCTTCGACTTCGAGCTTCAGGCCCTGGGTGTCGAACTCCATGGCCGGGTTGGCCTCCATCTGGCCGTTCACTCGCACCAGGTTGGCCGACAGCAGGCCGGCGCATTCACGGCGGCTGCCAAAGCCCTGCGAGAACAGGATGTCGTCAAGCCGCATGGTGGCGGGCCGCTGGGGCGTGAAGGGGGCAGGGCAGGGGCATGTCGGGGCAGGGGTTCATTCGTGCAGTTCAAGCACGGTGAGGTGATTGTCCCTGGCCGGCCACACCTGGCCCACGATGCGTTCAGACAAGCTGCCTGAGCGGTACTCACCCACCACAGGCCGTGCGGTGCCGGCAGTCAAGGTGCTGCGCGAGACCGCCACGCCAGCCACGCCGGGGGCGATGCCCGGTGCGGGCTGGCCATCGATCAACACCGCATCGCGCGGGACGCCAAAGTAGCCCCTTGGCCTGGTGAAGCTGACGACAGCACCGGCCTGGCGCTCGGCCTCGCTCAGGCGCTCGGGCCGCAGGTGGACGATGGACGACGAGCGCAAGAAGGGTGAGCGGTAGAAGTGCGTGGTGGCAAAGCCGGCCGCGCTCAGCTCAAATTCCAGCGGGGTGCGCGAATCGGTGCGCACCGGGCCCCAGCGGCCCTGCTCGTCGATGGTCTGGCTGAGCAGGGCCGGGCCCACTCGGGCGCCTGTGCTGCTGTCCACGGCCCACACGGTCAGCTGGGCGCCGGGCAAGGGCAGGTTGGTGGGGCCCGCAGCCGTGTAGCCGCTGACTTGCCCGCTGACGGTGACCTGCGCTTCCGGGGTGATGTGCAGCGGGCCGGGGACGCGCGGTGCCTGGCCCGTGACGAACTGGTAGCTGCGCGCGAAGGCATCGGGGTGGTAGCTGACTTCGCGGTGGTCGCGGCCGGGCATCACCACGTTGGTCGCGCCCTTCAGGGCCGGGCCTTCAAACGTCACGTTGGTGGGGGTGCCCTTGGCACCAATCCACACGCCGTCGGGTTGGGCGTACTTGTCGTTGTTGTCCGAGCGCAGCGTCATCCAGGCCACGCCGGGCGTCACCTCGTCGCCATGGGGGCCCTTGGGCGCGTTCAGGCCCTTCAAGAATGCGCCGGCACCATTGAACTCGCTGTTGGGCTGGAAGCCGGGGTTGCTCCACACACCGTGGTTGGGCGTGCCGCCCAGGATGGCGTGCGACACCTTGGCGGCACCCCCGCCATTGGCGATGTAGTGGCGGATGACGTTGCCGCCGCGCGAATTGCCCACCAGCACCACCTTGTCGGCGCCGGTGCTGGCCAGCACGCGATCAACTTCGGCGGCCAGCACCTGCATCTGCTCGGTGACCGAGCTGCGGCCCGCCTGCACGTGGGTGTCGTCGGCGCGCGCCTGCGGGTAAGGCAGGTGCACGGCATGCAGGCGCTCGCGAGGCCAGCCGTTGCTTTCCCAGCGCCACAGCGTGGTGGTCCACAGCGCAGCGGTGTCGCCATTGCCGTGCACGAACACGATGGGCGGCTGGGCTACGGGGCCTGTTGCGGCTGGCGGCGTGGCGCAGCCCAGCAGCGCCGCGCTGGCGGCCAGCACCAGCAGGCCCCGGCGGGTGCGGGACAGGGCAGAGGCGAGCAGGGGGGTGTGGGTCATGGTGGGCTCGGTCACGTGTCGGGGTTCAGGCCAGGTTCAGGTCGCGGGCACTGGGCAGGTCGGGTGTGCTCAGGCCCTGGGCGG
>Ga0228698_1000190_pt1 | contig 57093 bp, 54 predicted proteins | sample McNCre117_Aug_MG_FD_178015 | JGI IMG/M metagenome (GOLD analysis project Ga0228698, IMG submission 178015) | Freshwater microbial communities from McNutts Creek, Athens, Georgia, United States - 1-17_Aug_MG | ecosystem: Environmental > Aquatic > Freshwater > Creek | place: USA: Georgia... | reverse complement strand
GACGCGCTGGATGTTCCCCTACATCGGCTGCATGTCGATGGTGGCGCTGGCCGCGGGCATCCTCAACACCTGGAAGCGCTTTGCGGTGCCGGCGGCCACGCCGGTGCTGCTGAACCTGTCGGTGATTGCCGCGGCCTGGCTGCTCGCGCCGCGCATGGCGGCCTTCGGTTATGCGCCGATCCATGCGCTGGCGGTGGGGGTGATGGTCGGTGGCGTGATCCAGCTGGCGGTACAGGTGCCGGCCCTGCGCCGGGCTGGGGTCATGCCCCGTCTGTCGATGGGCCTGGCCACCCTGCGCCAGGCCTGGGCCCACCCGGGCGTGCGGCGGGTTCTGCGGCAGATGGCGCCGGCGCTGCTGGGCGTGTCGGTGGCGCAGCTGTCGCTGCTGGTGAACACGCAGATCGCCTCGCACCTGCCGCCCGGTTCGGTGTCCTGGCTGACCTACGCCGACCGGCTGATGGAGTTCCCGACGGCGCTGCTCGGTGTGGCGCTGGGTGTGGTGCTGACGCCGCAGCTCTCGGCCGCCCAGGCCTCGGGCGAGACGCAGGGCTACTCGGACCTGCTCGACTGGGGCCTGCGGCTGGTGCTGCTGCTGGCCGCGCCCTGCTCGGTGGCGCTGCTGGTGTTTCCGCAGCCGCTGATTGCGGTGCTTTACCACTATGGCCGCATCGATGCCCACGACGTCGCCCAGACGGTCGTTGCGCTGCGCGGCTACGGCGCCGGCCTGCTCGGCCTGGTGGCGGTGAAGGTGCTGGCGCCGGGCTTCTACGCCCGGCAGGACATCCGCACCCCCGTGAAGATCTCGGTGGCCGTGCTGGCGCTGACGCAGCTGATGAACGTCGCCTTCGTGCCGACTCTGGGCCACGCGGGGTTGGCGCTGTCGATCGGCCTGGCCGCCTGTGTGAATGCGCTGTGGCTGCTGATCGGTCTGCGCCGGCGCGGCAGCTACCAGCCCTCGGCCGGCTGGGCGGGCTTCCTGCTGCGCGTCGGCCTGGCCTGCGCGGTGATGGGCGCGGGCCTGGCCTGGGCGGCGCAGGCGGTCGACTGGATCGGGCTGCGTCAGGCGCCGCTGCTGCGGGTGACCTGGCTGGCCGGCGCGCTGATCGGGGCGGCGGGGCTGTACTTCGGCGCGCTGCGGGCCAGCGGCCTGCCGCTGCGACAGTTCCTGCGCAAGGGCTGATTGCGGCGTGCCTCCCGGGGACGCGGGGGCGCGTGGCGCTGCCGATACACTGCGCACATGGATTGGAGTGTGCCGACCCCGCTCGACTACTTCGCGGCCCTGGTGGCCGACGACGACAGCCTGCCGCTGACCGAAGCGGCGGTGGCCATCGCGCAGGCCGACGAGCCGACGCTCGACGCCCTCGCGGTGCTCGCCGAGATCGACCGCCTGGGCGCCAAGCTGCTGGCGCGCCTGCCCGGCGATGCCGGCGCGCTGCAGCGCGTTCGGGCTTTGCACCGCTACTTCTTCGAGGAGCTGGGCTTCGCCGGCAACGTCAACGATTTCTATAGCCCGGCCAACAGCCACCTGCACGCGGTGCTGCGCAGCCGCCGGGGCATCCCGATCACGCTGTCGGTGCTATACCTGGAGCTGGCCTCGCAGATCGGCCTGAAGGCGCGCGGCGTGTCCTTTCCGGGCCACTTCCTCGTCAAGTTGAGTCTGCCGCTGGGCGAGGCGGTGGTCGATCCGATCAACGGCCAGTCCCTGTCGCGTGCCGAGCTGGAGGAGCGACTGTCTCCCTACCTCGACGACGAGGTGCCGGTCGGCGTCGAGGGCGCCGGGGCCCTGGCCGATCCGCTGGCGCTGTTTCTGCGCCCGGCCACGTCCCGGGAGATTCTGGCGCGCATGCTGCGCAATTTGGCGTCGATCCACCGCAGCGAGGGCGACCTGCCGCGCCTGCTGCAGGTCCAGCAGCGCCTGGTGGTGTTGCAGCCTGCGGAATGGGACTGGCGGCGCGACCGCGGCGAGACGCTGGCACAGCTCGGGCAGACCGATGCGGCGATCGACGATCTCTCGGCCTACCTGCGTCACGCGCCGGGCGCGCGCGATCGCCGGCAGGTGGCCGAGCGACTGGAAGCGCTGCGTGACGCCGGTCCGCCGCGCTGGCATTGACGTCGACGGCGGACCTGTCTGGGCCCTGCCGCGTGTCGCTTCGCCTGCTGCGTTGCGGCATTTCCTACAATGTGGGATGGTTCCGGGCCAAATGCCCGCAGACTTCGGCCCGCATGGCCCGCCGCTTGACCCAATGACCTTCCGTTCTGTCCGTCAGTCATGAGCTTCACGTCTGCCCAACGCCTCGGGCTGGCGTGGCTGGCCGTGGCCGGCGCGCTGGCGGCGGCGGTGTGGCTGCTCGCGCCGGTGCTGACGCCCTTTCTCACTGCGGCGGTGCTGGCCTACGTGCTGCACCCCTCGGTGGCCCGGCTGGCGCGTCCGCGCGGGCCGCTGCCGCGCTTGTTGGCGGTGACGCTGGTGGAGCTGGCAGCGGTGGCTGCGCTGCTGGGCCTGTTGTTGCTGATCGTGCCGATCCTCTCGCGCGAGCTGCCGCAGCTGCGCGAGCAGATCCCGCTGCTGGCGGTGAAGCTCAACCGCCACATCGGGCCCTGGCTGACCGAGCACGGCCTGCCGGTGACCCTGGACGCCGAGGCGATCAAGGGCTTCGTGGTCAAGTACCTGAGCAGCAACGTCGAGGACTGGTTGGCCGCCGCGCTGAGCTCGGCGCGCATCGGTGGCAGCTTCGTGCTGGCGATCGTTGGCAACGCCGTGCTGCTGCCGGTGGTGCTGTTCTACCTGCTGGTGGACTGGCCGCAGCTGATCGGGCGGCTGCGCGGCTTCGTGCCGCCGCGCCACGCCGATGCGGTGCTGGGCTACCTGCGCGAGTGCGACGCGATGCTCGGCCAGTACCTGCGCGGCCAGCTCTCGGTGATGGGGCTGTTGGCGCTGTACTACGCGCTGGCGCTGGCGCTCGCGGGCTTCGAGCTGGCGCTGCCGGTGGGCGTGTTCACCGGGCTGGCGGTGTTCGTGCCCTACCTGGGCTTCGGTCTTGGGGCGGTGCTGGCGCTGCTGGCCGGCGCGCTGCAGTTCGCCAACTGGTACGGCGTGCTCGTGGTGCTCGGCGTCTACGGCTTCGGGCAGCTGCTGGAAGGTTTTTTCCTCACGCCGCGGCTGGTGGGCGAGCGCATCGGCCTGCACCCGATCGCGGTGATCTTCGTGCTGCTGGCCTGTGGGCATCTGCTGGGCTTTGTCGGTGTGCTGCTGGCGCTGCCGCTGGGGGCGCTGGCGCTGGTGGCGCTGCGGCGCCTGCGGTCGGCCTACCTGGCCAGCCCGCTGTATGGAGTGGGGGCCTGAGATGAGCAGCGCCAACAAGTTTGAACACAGTCCGAGTGCGGCTGCGCCGATGCGCCAGGTGCCGCTGGCGCTGGGGCCCGAGCCGGTCTGGCGCTTCGACAACTTCTGGCCCGTCGCCACCGCGCAGTGGCCGCAGCTGCTGGCGGCGCTGACCGAGCCCAACCCCTCGGCGCCGCTCTACCTCTGGGGCCCGGCCGGCAGCGGCAAGAGTCACCTGCTGCGCGCGGCCGCCGAGTACGCGCAGACGGCTGGGGATGTGGTGGCGGCCTTCGATGCGCGCACGCCCGGCGAGTGGCTGTTCGACGACGCGATCCGCCTGCTCATCCTCGATGAGTGCGAGCGCTACGATGCCCGCCAGCAGCAGGCCGCCTTCAGCCTGTTCGTGCAGGCGGTGGCCAGCGGGGTACCGGTGCTGGCCGCCGGGCGGCTGCCGCCGGTGGACCTGCCGCTGCGCGACGACCTGCGCAGCCGGCTCGGCTGGGGGCTGGTCTACCAGCTCGAGGCGCCCACCGAGGCGCAGGTGCGTGCGCTGCTGCGCCGTGAGGGCGACCGCCGCGGCGTGCTGCTCAGCGACGAGGTGCTCGACTACCTGCTCAGCCGCAGCGCGCGCGACCTCAGCGCCCTGATGAACCTGCTCGACCGCCTGGACCACCGGGCGCTCGTGGCGCAACGGGCCATCACCCTGCCGCTGGTGCGGCAGGTGCTGGCCGACCCGGAAACCGCATGACCGCCTCCGACGCGTCTCCCCCGATCCCCGCCGCTCGCCGGCTGTGCCTGTTCGACCTGGACGGCACGCTGATTCCGATCGACTCCGACCACGCCTTCGGCGAGTTCATGGTCGAGATCGGCTGGGCCGACGGGCAGGCCTTCCGCGCCCGCAACGACGCCTTCTACGCCGACTACCAGGCCGGCACGCTGGACCTGGCGGCCTACGTCGACTTCGCCACCTCGGTGTGGCGCGGCAAGCCGCTGTGGGAGGCCGAGGCCGAGCGCGAGCGCTTCATGTGCGAGGTGATGCAGCCGCAACTGCGCGCTTCGGCCCAGGCCCTGGTGCGCGAGCATCAGGCGCGTGGTGACCTGGTGGCCATCGTCACCGCGACCAACGAGTTTGTGACCGCACCGATCGCTTCGGCCTTCGGCGTTGACCACCTGCTCGCGGTGCAGCTTGAGCGCGAGGCCGACGGCGCCTGGACCGGCCGCATCCACGGCACGCCGACCTTCCGCGAGGGCAAGGTGGGCCGCGTGAGCGACTGGCTGGCCGGACTGGGGCTGGCGCTGGGGGACTTTACCGACGTCGTGGTCTACAGCGATTCGATCAACGACCTGCCGCTGCTGGAACTCGCCACCGAGCCGGTGGCCACCAACCCGAGCCCGCCGCTCGCCGCCATTGCCCGCGAACGCGGCTGGCGCGTGCTGCGGCTCTTCGACTGATTCCATGATCAAGAACTTCATCGACAAACTGCTTGGCCGCACCGGGCCGGCGGGCCGCATCGGCGGACGCCTGGGCCTGCGCCGCAGTGACCCGTCCCCCGCCCCGGGCAAGAGCACGGTCGGTCAGCGCGTCGAGGTGCCGCGCGAGCAGCACGGCATCGACCCCAAGCTGATCGACGACCGCGCCGTCAAGGTCGTCACCACGCTGCAGGACGCCGGCTACGAGGCCTACATCGTCGGCGGCGCGGTGCGTGACCTGCTGCTGGGGCACCGGCCCAAGGACTTCGACGTGGCCACCAACGCCACGCCTGAGCAGGTCAAGGGCCTGTTTCGGCGCGCCTTCATCATCGGGCGGCGTTTTCGCATCGTGCACGTCGTGCATGGGCGCGGGCGCGAGCACGAGGTGATCGAGGTCTCGACCTTCCGGGCCTACCTCGACAACGCCGCGGCCGAGCAGGTCGAGGGCAACGAGAAGACCTCCAAGAGCGAGCTGGCCGGCAAGAGCCACGTCGTGGACGCCAGTGGCCGCGTGCTGCGCGACAACGTCTGGGGCCCGCAGGACGAGGACGCCGCGCGGCGCGACTTCACCGTCAACGCGCTGTACTACGACCCGCGGCGCGAGATCGTGGTCGACTACCACCACGGCATCGCCGACGCCAAGAAGCGCCTGCTGCGCATGATCGGCGACCCGGAGACGCGCTACCGCGAGGACCCGGTGCGCATCATCCGCGTGGTGCGCTTCGCGGCCAAGCTGGGCTTCGAGATCGAGCCCGCCACGCGCGCGCCCATCCTGCGCATGGCCGACCTGCTGGCCAACGTACCGGCCTCGCGGCTGTTCGACGAGATGATCAAGCTGCTGCAGACCGGCCACGCCCTGGCCAGCCTGGAAGAGCTGCGCCGCCAGGGGCTGCACCGCGGCGTCTTCCCGATCCTGGACGCGGTGCTTGACGACGCCCATCGCCACGACGGGCGCGAGAAGTTCATCCAGCTGGCGTTGGCCGATACCGATCGCCGCGTCAACGACGGCCGGCCGGTGGCGCCCAGCTTCATGCTCGCCTGCATGCTCTGGCACGACGTGGTCAAGCGCCGCGACAAGCTGCGCAGCCAGGGCGAGCCGGCCATGCCGGCGCTGATGCAGGCGATCGACCAGGTGTTCGACGCGCGCATCGGCGACATCTCCGGGCGCGGCAAGCTGGCCGCGGACATGCGCGAGATCTGGACGATGCAGCCGCGCTTCGAGCGGCGCACGCCCTCGACCGCCGAGGCGCTGGCGGCCCAGCCGCGTTTCCGGGCCGGCTTCGACTTCCTGTCGCTGCGTGCCGAGGCCGGCGAGGCCGAGTCGGCGCTGGTCGAGTGGTGGAGCCGCTACGCCGAGGCCGGTGGTGCCGAGCGTCATGACCTGATCGAGGAGGCCCGCCAGGACGACCAGGCCCGCCGCCAGGCAGGGGGCGCCGAAGCCGCCGCACCGCAGCCGGCGCGCAAGCGCCGTCGGCGGCGCAAGCCGGCGGGCGGCGGTGCGGCGGACGATGGCGGCGTGGACCCTTCGCCGGGCCGTCCCGACGACGCCGGCGATGGGGGCTACCGGGGTCGAGATGACTGACGCGCGACGCCGCAGTCCGCCTCAGGTGTGATGACTGCGCCCTTCGAGCGGGCCTACATCGGACTGGGCGCCAACCTGGGGGACGCCCGGGCGGCGCTGGAGGCGGCCTGTGCCGCGCTGGCCGCACTGCCCAGCACGCGCTGGGTGGCGCGCTCGGGTTGGTACCGCAGCGCACCGGTCGATTCAAGCGGGCCAGACTACCTCAACGGCGTCGCGGCGATCGACACCGCGCTCGCACCGCTGGTGCTGCTCGATGCGCTGCAGGCGATCGAGGCCGACCACGGCCGCGAACGGCCCTACCGCAACGCCCCGCGCACGCTCGACCTCGACCTGCTGCTCTACGGTGAGCAGGCGCTGGACACGCCGCGCCTGACGCTGCCGCACCCGCGCGCCCACCTGCGCGCTTTCGTGCTGCTGCCCATGGCCGAACTCCTGACTGCGGGGGGCGTCTGGCCAGGGCGTGGGCCGTTGGACCAGCTGCTCATGTGCGTGGCCGATCAGCGCGTTGAGCGCCTGAGCTGATGGGGGGGGCGGCCTGGGCCCAGGCCGCCCCACATGAGGGGCGGTCGGCCCGCGTCTGGGCGGCCTGAGGCGGTCGTGCGGCGAGGTCTGGGGTGACACCGGCTACACTCGCGCTCCTCGAATGTGACGAAATCGTGACGAATTCGTGTCTGCCTGTTGTCGTGTGGCATGCGGGAGCGACGAATAGCACAGTTTTCCCCTCCCGGAGTCCCCATGTTGTTCGGCAAGCTGCTGCCTCGCGAAGGAAACTTCTTCGCGCTCTTCAACGCCCACGCGGAATCGATCGTCCTCGGCGCCAAAGCCTTCCAGTTGCTCATTCGCAACTACGACGACCCGCTGCTGCGCGAAAAGTACGCCGATGAGGTGGATGCGGCAGAACACGCGGCCGACAAGGTGACCGCCGAAGTCAACCGACTGCTGCACAAGACCTTCATCACCCCGATCGACCGCGAGCAGATCCACTCGCTGATCAACGCGATGGACGATGTGCTCGATCTGCTGCAGGACACCTCCGAGACGCTGTCGCTGTACGACGTGCGCCGCGTCACCGAGGAAGTCAGCCGCCTGGCCGATCTGTCGGTGAAGTGCTGCGAGCGCGTCGCCCATGCGGTGTCGCTGCTGTCGCAGCTGTCCAAGCACGCGGTGGCCGAAGCCACGGTCAAGACCTGCGCCGAGATCGATGCGCTGGAGTCCGACGCCGACCGCGTGATGCGCTCGGCCATGTCCAAGCTGTTCCGCGAGCAGGAGGACATCCGCGAGCTCATCAAGCTCAAGGCGATCTACGAGCAGCTCGAACTCATCACCGACAAGTGCGAGGACGTCGCCAACCTGATCGAGGGCATCGTCCTCGAGAACTCCTGAGCCGGGGGCCTCGCCATGGATGTGGTGCAGGTCGGTTTCTGGACCGTCGTCGTGCTGGTCGTTCTGGCCGTCGCGTTCGACTTCATGAACGGGTTTCACGACGCGGCCAACTCGATCGCGACGGTGGTCTCCACCGGGGTGCTCAAGCCGCAGCAGGCGGTGCTCTTCGCGGCGTTCTTTAACGTCGTCGCGATTTCGGTGTTCCAGCTCAAGGTGGCCGCCACGATCGGCAAGGGCATCGTTGAGCCGGGCATCGTCGATCAGCACGTGGTGTTCGGTGCGCTGATCGGGGCGATCGTCTGGAACATCGTGACTTGGTGGTACGGCATTCCTTCGAGCTCTTCGCACGCGCTGATCGGTGGCATCGTTGGTGCGGTGACCGCCAAGTCGGGCCTGAGCGCACTGGTGGGCACCGGGGTGTGGAAGACGGTGGCCTTCATCTTCATCTCGCCGCTGCTGGGTTTTCTGTTCGGCTCGTTGGCCATGGTGATCGTCGCCTGGCTGTGTCGGCGTGTCGCGCCGCTGCGGGTGGATCGCTGGTTCCGGCGCCTGCAGCTGTTCTCGGCGGGGCTGTACTCGCTGGGGCACGGCGGGAACGACGCGCAGAAGACCATCGGCATCATCTGGATGTTGCTGATCGCGTCGGGCTATGCGACGGCTGGCGACAAGATGCCGCCGAGCTGGGTCATCTGGAGCTGCTACCTGGCCATCGGCCTGGGCACGATGTTCGGTGGTTGGCGCATCGTCAAGACGATGGGCCAGAAGATCACCAAGCTCAAGCCGGTGGGCGGCTTCTGTGCCGAGACCGGCGGGGCGCTGACGCTGTTCATCGCCACCGGGCTGGGGGTGCCGGTGTCCACCACGCACACCATCACCGGTGCCATCGTTGGCGTGGGCGCTACGCGCAGCATGTCGGCGGTGCGCTGGGGGGTGGCTGGCAACATCGTCTGGGCTTGGATCTTCACGATTCCGGCCACGGCGGCGGTGGCCTCGGGCGCCTACTTGCTCAGCCTGAAGCTCTTGTGACATCACGCCGATCGGCCGCCCAGGCCCTGGCGCGGTCGAGTCCGGTGAGCTTATAATCTTCGGTTTCCTGGCGACGGTGGTTCTCCCGATGACAACTTCGGGGCACGCTGCACGTATCTAACGGGGTCGGGAAGTTGTCGTGGTGGTCGGTGTTGAGTTGCGCGTCGTGTCGATGCGCCTCGGGCCGGCTGTCGAATTGATCTGCTGGCCTGAGTGTCTCCTGGTCGGGTGGATCACTGATTGGGTGATCAAGGAAACATCATGGTCGTGATTCGACTCGCACGTGGCGGCGCCAAGAAGCGTCCGTTCTACAACATCGTGGCTGCCAACAGCCAGAACCGCCGTGACGGCCGCTTCCTGGAGCGCGTGGGCTTCTACAACCCGGTGGCGTCCGGCAACGCCGAAGGCCTGCGCATTGCGTTCGACCGCGTGGACCACTGGGTGTCGAACGGCGCCCAGCTGTCGCCCACCGTGGCGCGCCTGGTCAAGCAGGCCAAGGCCAAGCTGGCTGCTCCGGCGGCTGCCTGAGCCGGTTGACGGGCGGCGCTTGAAGGCGGCGCTCGATCACTGAGCCAACCATCGGGGCCTTCGGGCCCCGATGTCGTTTTCCGGTCGAAGATTCACCCCGGCCGCACCCCGCGCGCCACCCTTTCCGCTTTTCACCGCTTCCTGACATGACCGCCTACGACGACGACACGCCCTGGCCCGACGACGCCGTCGAGGTGGCCCGCATCGGAGATGCCTGGGGCGTGAAGGGCTGGATCCGCGTCGAGCCCTACGCCAACGATCCGAAGGCGCTGTTCTCGTCGCGCCGCTGGTTCCTGCAGGCGCCGGTGGGGCGGCCTCGCCCGGCCGGCGCGGCGCCGCTGCCCAGGCTGCTGCGCATCACGCAGGCCAAGGAGCACGGCGACGGCGTCGTGGCCTGCGTGCAGGATGTGGCCGACCGCGCTGCGGCCGAGGCGCTCAAGGGGGCGCGGGTGTTCGTCTCGCGCGCCAGCTTCCCGACGGCGGCCAGCGACGAGTACTACTGGGTCGATCTGATCGGCCTGGAGGTGTTCAACCGCAGCGGAGAGCATCTCGGCACCGTGACCGACCTGCTCGACACCGGCGCGCACAGCGTGCTGCGCCTGCAAATGCCGCCAGCTGCGTCGGCCGAGCCGGCGCAGGCTCCTGCTGTGCAGGAGGCTTCTCCTCCCGAGCCGCAAGCCAAGTCCGCGTCTGGGCGGCGGCCTCGCAAGCCGGTGACGCCCGAGCCCCAGGAGCGGCTGATCCCTTTCGTGGCGGCCTACATCGACGAGGTGAAGCTGGCGGAGCGGCGCATCCTGGTCGACTGGGAAACCGATTACTGAGCCGCAGGCCTCGGCGCCTGAGTTTTTTCCTCTCGCCGCGATGCGCATCGACGTCCTGACCCTCTTTCCCGAGCTGTTCCAGCCCTTTCTGCAGGTGGGGGTGACGCGGCGGGCCTTCGAGTCGCGCCAGGTCGATGTGCGCCTGTGGCCGCTGCGCGAGCACGCCACCGACACCTACCGTCGCGTCGACGATCGCCCCTACGGCGGTGGGCCGGGCATGGTCATGCTGGTCGAGCCGTTGGAGCGGGCGGTGGCGGCAATTCGTGCCGAGCGCGGTGAGGCGAGCTGCGCGCGAGCACCGCTGATCTACTTCAGCCCAGCCGGTGCGCCGCTGACGCAGGCGCGGGTGCGCGCCTTTGCGGACAGCCCTGGAGCGATCCTGCTGTGCGGGCGCTATGAGGGCGTCGACCAGCGTTTTCTCGATCGCCACGTCGACGAAGAAATCAGCCTGGGTGACTTTGTGCTTTCCGGTGGGGAATTGCCGGCGCTGGCGCTGATCGACGCGGCGACGCGGCTGCAGCCGGGTGTGCTGAATGCCGCCGCGTCGCATGAGCAGGACAGTTTTTCCGACGGTCTGCTCGACTGCCCGCACTACAGCCGCCCCGAGCGGCTGGGCGACGATGCGGTACCGCCGGTGCTGCTCAGCGGGCACCACGTCGAGATCGCGCGCTGGCGTCGCCAGCGGCAGCTTGAGGCCACGGCACGTCGGCGGCCCGACCTGATTGCCGCGGCGCGGGCCGATGGGCGGCTGAATGCGGCCGATGAGCGCTACCTCCTTCAACTCGGCCTCGAATGCAGGCTATAATCATCGGTTTTGATCCTCTGCCTGGCCGGAACGATGTCGTTTCACGCTGGCGAGTCCCGCATCGGGGGCGCGTCGGCACACTGCCGCAGTGAGCAGCGCGGCGGGCTTTTCGGAGCCTACGCGGGTCGCAGGCAAGATCGCGAGGAGTGACTCATGGATCTGATCCGCCAACTCGAGCAAGAAGAAATTGCTCGCCTGAACAAGACCATCCCGTCGTTCGCCCCTGGCGACACCGTGATCGTCAGCGTCAACGTCGTTGAAGGCACCCGCAAGCGCGTGCAGGCCTACGAAGGCGTCGTGATCGCCAAGCGCAACCGCGGCCTGAACAGCAGCTTCATCGTGCGCAAGGTCTCCAGCGGCGAAGGCGTGGAGCGTACGTTCCAGCTGTACAGCCCGCTGATCTCGTCGATCGAAGTCAAGCGTCGCGGCGATGTCCGTCGTGCCAAGCTGTACTACCTGCGTCAGCGCAGCGGCAAGTCGGCCCGCATCAAGGAAAAGCTGGCCTGAGCGCAGCGAAGGCGCCGCATCAGCGGCGTTGCTGCGCAGCAGCAGGTCAGCTTTCGGCATCGTCAAAAGCTGGCCTGAGCGCAGCGAAGGCGCCGCATCAGCGGCGTTGCTGCGCAGCGACAGGCGGGCCGCCTCACCGGCTGCACCTCTTGTCACGGTCCAAAGGCCGCCCACCCGGGCGGCCTTTTGCTTTTCGGCCTATGCTCGCTTGATGTCCCGAACGCCCTTGATCCGTGACCCGCGTGTCGTGCCCGTCGTTGAGCGCGACGCTCACCTGAGCGCCATCGCTCCCGAACGGATGACGCCCGACGCGCTTCGGCGGCGTTTTGCTGCGCCGCCGGCCTGGACGCCCGAGTTGCCTGGGGACGGTGGTCGCTGGGCGGACCGCGAGCCGCGCCCCGCCTCCGTGCTGGTGCCGCTGGTGAATCGACCTGAGGGGTTGACGGTACTGCTGACGCGGCGCACCGACCACCTGCACGACCACGCGGGGCAGATCAGCTTCCCGGGGGGGCGGGCCGAGCCGGAAGAGGCTGGCGATCCGGTGGCCACCGCGCTGCGGGAGGCCGAGGAGGAGGTCGGGCTGGCGCGGGGGCGCGTCGAAGTGATCGGTCAGCTGCCGACCTATCTGACGATCACCGCCTACGTCGTCACGCCGGTGGTGGCGCTGGTCGAGCCGGGGTTCGAGCTGGCGCTTGATGCCTTCGAGGTCGCGGAGGCGTTCGAGGTGCCGCTGGCGTTTCTGATGACGCCGGCCCACCACCAGCGGCACGCCTACGAGGCGCCGGGTGGCCTGCGGCGCCATTTCCTGTCGATGCCCTGGACGGCCACTGCTGCCGAGTCGACCGACGCCGAAGCGCGCGAGTACTTCATCTGGGGCGCCACTGCGGCGATGCTGCGCAACTTCTACGGTTTCCTGGCGGCCTGATGGGCCGGCCGGGCCGACCGGGCTGATCGGACTGACTTTTCGGCCGGCTTCGACGTCGCTTCGACGGGCTCGGGCCGCGAGCCGGCCGACGCCCCCGCTATGATCCGGATATGAGCTTTCTTGCGGTCCTGCTGGCGCTATTCGTCGAACAACTGCGCCCGCTGCCCCACGGCAATCCCATCCATGAAGCCCTGATCGCATGGGTGCGTTGGACCGGGCGCAACTTCGACGCGGGGCGCGAACACCACGCCTGGGTGGTCTGGGCGGTCAGCCTGGGTGTGCCCGCGCTGATCGGTTGGGGCGTGTTTGCGCTGCTGCACCATTTCAGCCTCATCCTGGCGCTGCTGTGGAACCTCGTGGTGCTGTACCTGACGCTGGGTTTCCGGCAGTTCAGCCACTACTTCACCGACATCCGCGAAGCCCTGGAGCGCGGCGACGAGGAGGCCGCCCGCACCCTGCTGAAGGAGTGGCGCCACCTGGACGCCAGCGAGTTGCCGCGCAACGAGCTGCTGCGCCACGTCGTCGAGCACGCCCTGCTGGCCTCGCATCGCCACGTCTTCGGCGTGTTCTTCTGGTTTGTGCTCGGCTCGACGCTGGGCCTGGGCCCGACCGGCGCGATCGTCTACCGCATGGCCGACTTCTGCGCGCGCTACTGGTCCTACAAGAGCCAGGTGCTGGGCGCGCCGACCAATCTGGGGCTGATGCAGCGCTCGCTGATCGCCTTCACGGTGATCGACCACGTCCCGGCGCGCCTGACCGCGGCCGGTTTCGCGGTGGTCGGCAACTTCGAAGAAGCGGTGGACTGCTGGCGCAACCACGCTGGGCTGTGGAAGCAGCGCAACGACGGGGTGCTGCTCGCTGCCGCGGCCGGCGCGGTGGGCGTGGCCCTGGGCGGTGCCCCGGCGCCGGAGATGGAGCCCGATCGGGCCCGCGGTTTCCAGGCAGGCGGTTCGGGCACGGACCCTCAGGCCGAGGGCAGCACGCCCGGTGCCGCGCCGCAGCTCGGGCACCTGCGCTCGGTGGTCGGGCTGGTCTGGCGCTCGGTGGTGCTCTGGATGCTGCTGCTCGCCCTGCTGTCGCTGGCGAACCTCTTAGGCTGAGCTCACCACTTCGGCCGCCCCAGCTCCTGGCGCAGCTCCTGGTAGATCCGGTAGCGTGAGGGCGCGATCTCGCCGCGCTCCAACGCTGCATGCACCGCGCAGTTCGGCTCCTGCAGGTGGGTGCAGTTGTGGAAGCGGCACTGGCCGAGGTGGGCGCGCAGGTCGGGCATCCAGCGGGCCAGCTCGGTGGGCTCGATGTGGTGCATGCCGAATTCCTGGAAGCCCGGCGAGTCGATCAGCGCGCCGCGGTGGGCCTCGTCCAGCCAGTACCAGCGGGTGTGCGTCGTGGTGTGGCGCCCGGAGTTCAGGGCGGTGGAGATTTCGGCGGTCAGTGCAGCGGCTTGTGGCACCAGCAGGTTGACCAACGTGCTCTTGCCGGTGCCGGAGGGGCCCAGCACCAACGTGGCGCCGCTGCCCAGGCGCTCGGCCAGCAGCTGGTGGGCCTCGTCGATGTGGCCGCGCGCCACGTCGGGCGCCGTGGCGCGCGACTTCAGGGCCACTTCCAGCAGCTCGTAGCCCATCGCGCGGTAGGGCGCCAGGCGCTCGCGGGCAAGCTGTGCAGCCTCCACCAGGTCGACCTTGTTGAGCAGGATCAGCACCTCGATGCCGGCCTCCTCGGCGGCGATCAGCGCGCGCGTGAGCTGGCTCTCGCTGAACACCGGCTCGGCCGCCACCAGCACCAGCAGGCGATCGAGGTTGGCGGCGAAGGACTTGGTGCGCCATTCGTCCTGCCGGTACAGCAGGTTGCGGCGCGGCTCCAGCCCTTCGAGCACGCCCTCGTCGCCGTGCTGGTTGGTGGGCAGCCAGCGCACGCGGTCGCCGACCACGGCGTCGCTCTTCTTGCCGCGCGGGTGGCAGAGCACCTCGCGGCCCTCGGGCGTTTCCACCACGTAATGGCGACCATGCCCGGCGATCACCAGGCCGACGTCGTAGCTCTTGCGCTCCATGGCCGGGCGCCTCAGGCGGTGGCCTGGGGCTGGGCCAGCATCGCGGCCAGCCGCTCGCCCGCGGGCGGGTGCGAGTAGTAGGCGCGCACGTACAGCGGGTCGGGCGTCAGCGTCGACGCGTTGTCTTCGTAGAGCTTGAGCAGGGCGGCCTTCAGGTCGGCGGCATCGGCCTGGCGGCAGGCGAAGGCGTCGGCTTCGAACTCCTGCCGGCGCGACAGGGCCGCCGTCCACGGGCCGATGAAGAAGCCGAACACCGGGCCGACCATCACGACCAGCAGCAGCGCCAGCGCGTCGTTGGGCGCGAACAGGTTGGGCTGCACGCCCAGGCCGGTGTAGAAGGCCGCCTGATTCATCAGCCAGCCCAGCAGCGCCAGGCTGAGCAGCCACACGCCCATCACCGACGCCAGCCGCTTGGGCACGTGGCGGTGGTGGAAGTGGCCCAGCTCGTGCGCCAGCACCGCCTCGACCTGTGCGGGCGACAGGCGCGACAGCAGCGTGTCGAAGAACACCACGCGCTTGCTGCCGCCGAAGCCGGTGAAGTAGGCGTTGGCGTGCGCCGAGCGCTTGCTGCCGTCCATCACGTAAAAGCCTTGGGCGCGAAAGCCGCAGCGCTGCATCAGCGCGGTGACGCGGTCGGCCAGCGCCTGGTCGGCCAGCGGCTGGAACTTGTTGAACAGCGGCGCGATGACGGTGGGGTAGAGCACCTGCATCAGCAGCGTGAAGCCCGCCAGCACGCCGAAGGCCCAGAGCCACCACAGCGTGCCGGCCGCGGCCATCAGCCACAGCAGCAGGGCGGCCAGCGGCAGGCCGATCACCGCGCCGAGCAGGGCGCCGACGATCAGGTCGCGCAGCCACAGCCCGGGCGTCATGCGGTTGAAGCCGAAGCGCTGCTCAAGGCGGAAGGTGCGCCAGACGTCCAGCGGCAGGTCGATCAGCCCGCCGATTAGGCTCACCGCGGTCAGCAGCGCCAACTGGTAGCCCAGGCCGCCCCAGCGCGGCAGCAGGGCGTCGCGCAGCGCGGTGTTCAGCGCGTCGAGCCCGCCCAACAGCGTCCAGCCCAGCAGCACGGCGGCCGACCAGGCGACGGCGATCAGGTCCAGGCGCTGGCGCGCGACGGTGTAGTCGGCCGCCTTCTGGTGTGCTTCCAGCCCCACCGTGCCGGCAAAGGCGGCGGGCACCGCGGCGCGGTGCAGCGCGACGTGGCGCACCTGCCGGCCGATGAGCCACAGGCGCAGGGCCAGCATCAGCAGCAGGGCGGTCGCGAAGACAACGGTGACGGTGAGGGAATTCATGGCGGGATTGTCTCCCAAGGCCTGCCGTCACAACGTTCACGGGGCTGCGTGGGAGAATTGAAGGCCGTCCTGGAGAACCCCCGATGACCGATGCGATCGCCCCCGTGACCCCCGTGCTGGCCAAGAACGACATGAACCTGATCTGGGTCGACATGGAGATGACCGGCCTGGACCCGGCCACCGACCGCATCCTCGAAGTCGCGGTGGTGGTGACCGATGCGCAGCTGCAGCTGCGCGTCGAGGGTCCGGTGATCGCGGTGTACCAGAGCGACGCCGCGCTGGACCGCATGGACGCCTGGAACAAGGGCACGCACGGCAAGAGTGGCCTGATCGACCGCGTGCGCGCCTCGACGATCGACGAGGCGGCGGCCATCGGCCAGATCAAGGCCTTCCTGATGCAGTACGTCAGCGCGCGCAAGTCGCCGATGTGCGGCAACAGCATCTGCCAGGATCGCCGCTTCATGGCCAACTACATGCCGGAGCTGGAGAACTTCTTCCACTACCGCAACGTGGACGTCTCGACGCTCAAGGAGCTGGCGCGGCGCTGGAAGCCGGAGCTGGTGGACAGCTTCAAGAAGGCGCAGAAGCACACCGCGCTGGCCGACATCCACGAGTCCATCGACGAGCTGCAGCACTACCGCCAGCATTTCCTGACCGCCTGAGATCGGCCCCGTCCAAAGACAACGCCGGCCCACGGGCCGGCGTTGTTGCGTCTGGGTGAACTTGAGCGGGCGGTTGTGGCGTCGGCCTCAGGCCGGGGCCGACTCGAAGCGGCTGATCAGCACGCGCACCTGCTCGGCCTGCTCGCGCAGGCTTTCGGCGGCGGCGCTGCTTTGCTCGACCAGTGCGGCGTTCTGCTGCGTCATCTGGTCGAGCTGGGTGACGGCGCCGTTGACCTGCATCAGGCCATTGCTCTGCTCGGTGGAGGCGGCGCTGATCTCGCCGATGATGTCGGTCACGCGCTGCACGCCGGAGACGATCTCGGTCATCACCGAGCCGGCCTGCTGCACCAGCTGGCTGCCGGATTCGACGCGCTCGACGCTGGCGCCGATCAGGCTCTTGATCTCGCGGGCGGCGTTGGCGCTGCGTTGCGCCAGGTTGCGCACCTCACCGGCCACCACCGCGAAGCCGCGCCCCTGCTCGCCGGCGCGGGCGGCTTCCACCGCCGCGTTGAGCGCCAGGATGTTGGTCTGGAAGGCGATGCCGTCGATCACGCCGATGATCTCGGCGATCTTGCGGCTCGACGCCGTGATCTCCGCCATGTTGCTGACCACCTGAGCGACCACTTCGCCGCCGTGTTGGGCCGAGTTGGCCGCGGCGCACACGAGCTGATTGGCGGTGTGGGCCGAATCGGCGGTCTGCTTGACGGTGTCGGTGAGCTGCTCCATCGAACTGGCGGTCTGCTGCAGCGAGCTCGCGGTCTGCTCGGTGCGTCCGGACAGGTCCTGGTTGCCGGTGGCGATCTCGCGGGTGGCCACCGTGATCGAGCCGATGGCCTGATGCAGCTGGCCGATCAGCGCCTGGATGCGGCCGAGCAGCTCCTGCAGCTTGATGGCCTGGCTGGCGCGCACCTGTAGCGTGGCCACGTTGCTGAGGTCGACGTGGGCGCCGTCGAGGATCACGGCATCGACCACCGTCTCGACGTCGATGGAGCGCTGCTCGTCGCGGTGCATCTGGTCGGCCAGGAAGATCAGCAGGCCGGACTCGACCACCACGTAGGCCGCATGCTCGACCAGCTGGCCGAAGCTCGGCTGGGTGAAGCAGTAGACGCCCAAGCCGTTCTGCTGCATCCAGAGGAAGCCGGCGTGGTGCAGCGCGATGGTGACCGCACCGGCCAGGATGGCCAACCAGTCGCGGTACACCACCAGCGCGGCCAGCAGCGCGAAGACGCCGAAGTGGATCTCGGTGGCACCCCGGGCCAGGTGAATCTGCAGCCCGACCAGGGACATCAGCAGAACGCCGGACATCACGCCCGTGATGCGCGCGGCGGGCAGTGCCCAGGCGATGACACTCAGCGCGCCGGCGAGCAGGGGGCCGCCGAGCACCCCGAGCAGTGCGTTGTCGGATTGAACGCCCAGGGCGGCGGCGACGGCGCAGGAAATCCACGCCGCCACCAGAGGCACCCAGTGGGTGCGGCGGGCGCGGTCGAGGGACTGGTTCGAGAGGGATGGCGATGGGGGCATGGATCGACCTCGGATCGGCGGCCGAGCGGTGGCTCGAAAACCCGCAGGCAGGGAAGCCCTGCAAATGCTGCGTGTGACCTTGCCACTATCGGCCGACCGATCCGGGACTGAAGGCGGGAGAAGTGGGGACCTCACCCGGCTTATGCCCTCGGTTGGTGCGAGCGTGAAGATACCGCGCCCGGTGTCGGTCTCTCGCGGGATCAGCTGCGCCGACCGTGGCGCGTGACCTTCTGCAGCAGCTCGATGAGCAGCAGGTGCTCGCCCGGGGTCAGGCAGTCGTCCAGGTCCTGTTCCATCGTCGCGCAGAGCTCGACGCAGCGCTGCGCCAGCTCGGCGCCCGCCGCGGTCAGCAGCACGTTCTGCGAGCGGCGGTCGGAGTCCGAGCGCACCCGCTCGATCACGCCGCGCTCCTGCAGCCGGTCGAGCAGGATGGTCAGGTTGGGCGCCGACAGCGCCAGCGTCTGCGCCAGCTGCTTCGGCGTGACCTGCTCATTGGATTGCAGCAGCAGCAGCAGCGAGAACTCCACCGGCCGCAGGTCCTGCGGCTCGCCGACGTGGCGGGCGAACAGGCCCAGCGTGGTCACCACCGCCTGGGAGATGTGGTAGCCCAGCACGCCCCCCAGGGCGCCCTCGTCGAGCTCCTGGGCGCGCGGTCCGGCGGCGCGGCGGCCGCTGCGGACGGGCGTTGCTGCGCTGGGCGAAGGGTCGTCCGCGGCGGGCGCGTCGTCCGGGCGCTCGCTCACGCGCGCACCCAGGGCAGCGGCAGCGCCCAGTCCTGCACGCGCTGCCAGCGCCACTGGGCCGCGGGCAGCAGCCACTGCAGGCCGAAGCGGGCGACCTCGCGCTTGCGCTCGCGCTGCGCGGGGTTCGGGTGCTGCGGGGCGCAGCGCGAGGTGCGGGCCCAGGCCCAGGCGAGCATCGTGTGGCCCAGCCCGTGCAGCACGTCATCGGCCACGCGCAGCGGGGCCTCCGGGTCTTCGGCGCGGGCCGCCTGCAGCGCCTGCAGCGCCTGGCGCAGCGTCGCGGCCTGGGCGGTCAGCGCGCCGGCTTCCAGCGTCAGCCCGTCGGCGGCGCAGGCGGCGGCCTCGGCCTCGATCTCGGCCAGCAGCGCATCGCTGCGGCGCGGCGAGTCCAGCAGCTTGCGCATCACCAGGTCGATGGCCTGGATCTCGTTGGTGCCTTCGTAGATCAGCGCGATGCGGCTGTCGCGCACGTGCTGCTCGATGCCGTACTCGTGCACGTAGCCGTAGCCACCGAACACGCCCAGCGCGTCGTCGGCGCCGCGGTGGCCCAGGTCGGTCAGGAAGGCCTTGGCCACCGGCGTCAGCAGCGCGACCAGGTCGCCGGCCCGTTTGCGGCGGGCCTCGTCCGGGTGCTGCTCGGACTCGTCGAGCAGCACGCCGATCCAGTAGGCCAGCACGCGCGCGCCTTCGCTCTGCGCCTGCAGCGTCAGCAGGATGCGGCGCATCGCGGGGTGCCACTCGATCAGGTCGGCCCCACCCCCGTTTGTGCCCGTGGGCGCCTCGGGCGGGCGCTTCGGCGCGCGCAGCTGCACGCGCTCGCGGGCGTAGGCCACGGCCTTCTGCGTCGCGGCGTCCAGGTGGCCCAGGCCCTGCATCGCCACGTGCAGGCGCGCGGCGTTCATCATCAGGAACATCGCGCTCAGGCCTGCGTGGGGCTGGCCCAGCAGCCAGCCCTCGGCGCGCTCGAAGCGCATCTGGCTGGTGGCGCTGCCGTGGATGCCCATCTTGTGCTCGATGCCGTCGCACCAGGCGGTGTTGCGTCTGCCGTCCGGCAGGAACTTGGGCACCAGGAACAGCGACAGCCCCTTCGTGCCGCCCGGCGCGTCGGCCAGGCGGGCCAGCACCAGGTGGACGATGTTGTCCGTCATGTCCTGGTCGCCACCGGAGATGAAGATCTTGTTGCCGGTGACGGCCATGCGGTCGCCGTTGGCGATCGTCCCGTCGGCGCGCGGCTCCAGCGGCTCGGCGCGGCTGCGGATCAGCCCCAGGTCGCTGCCGGCGGCCGGCTCGGTGAGGTTCATCGTCGCCAGCCACTCGCCGCTGACCACCTTGGGCAGGTAGCGCTCGCGGATCTCGCCCACCGCGGTGGCCTTGATGGCCTCGTAGGCGCCGTGCAGCAGGCCGGGGTACATCGTCCAGCCGTGGTTGCTGGCGCAGAGCATCTCGAACAGCGCCGCGTTGAGCAGGTTCGGCAGGCCCTGGCCGCCGACCTCGGGGTCACAGGCCAGCGCCGGCCAGCCGCCTTCGACGAACTGCGCCCAGGCTGCCGGGTAGCCGTCCGGCGTCTTCACGCCCTCGGGGCTCCAGCGGCAGCCCTGCTTGTCGCCCGGGCCGTTGATCGGCACCAGCACCTCGGTGGCGAAGCGCGCGGCCTGCTGCAGCACCTCGCGGGCGATGTCGGCGTCCAGCTCGGCAAAGGCCGGCTGCGCGCGCCAGGAGGCGGGCGCATCGAGCACCTGCTCGATGACGAACTGCATGTCCTCCAGCGGAGGCGTGTACGTGCTCATGGCTCAGTCTTTCTTGGCACCGAGGTAGGTCTCGATGACGCGCGGGTCTTCGGCCAGGTCCTTGGCGGGGCCTTCGAGGCCGATGGCGCCGGTCTCCAGCACGTAGCCGTAGTCGGCCACCTCCAGCGCGGCGCGGGCGTTCTGCTCGATCAGCAGGATCGACACGCCCGTCTCGCGCAGCCGCGACACGATGCGGAAGATCTCCGCCACCACCAGCGGCGCCAGGCCCAGGCTGGGCTCGTCGAGCATCAGCACCTTGGGCTGGCTCATCAGCGCGCGGCCCACCGCCAGCATCTGGCGCTCACCGCCCGACAGCGTGCCGGCCAGCTGGGCGCGGCGCTCCTTCAGGCGCGGGAAGATCTCGTAGACCCGCTCGATCTGGTCGCGCCATGCCTTGTTGCCCAGGCGCAGCTGGCGGTAGCCGCCGAGCACCAGGTTGTCCTCGACCGGCATGGTGGAGAAGAGCTCGCGCTTTTCGGGCACCAGCGCCAGTCCCATCATCACGCGGTCTTCGAGCGTGGCGTTGGCCAGCGACTGGCCGTCGAAGGTGATCTCGCCCTTCGCGGGCAGCACGCCCATCAGCGCGTTCAGCGTGGTGGACTTGCCGGCGCCGTTCGGGCCGATCACGGTCACGACGGACCCGCGCGGCAGCTCGAGGTTCAGGCCCGAGAGCACCTCGGCCTTGCCGTAGCCCGCATGCAGGCCGCGCACGGAAAGCAGCAGATCCTTGTGGGGGGTGCTCATGGTCAGTGCTCCGTGCCGAGGTAGGCGGCGCGCACCGCGGGCGAGGCCTGCACCTCATCGGGCGTGCCTTCGATCAGCTTGGTGCCGAACTCCATCACCGTGATGCGGTCGGTCAGGTTCATCACGAAGTCCATGTCGTGTTCCACCAGCAGGATGCTCATGCCCTGCGCCTTGAGCTGGCGCAGCACCACGGCCAGGGCCTGCTTTTCCTTGTGGCGCAGGCCGGCGGCGGGCTCGTCGAGCAGCAGCAGCGCGGGGTCGGTGCACAGCGCGCGGGCGATTTCCATCAGGCGCGCGGGGCCCAAGGCCAGGTTGCCGGCCAGCTCGTGCATCTGGTCCTTCATGCCAATGCGCTCCAGCTGGCGCTCGGCCTCCTTGAACAGGCGCCGCTCCTCGTCGCGGTCCAGGCGCAGCATGGCCTGGGCAACGCCGGCGTGGCTGCGCAGGTAACCGCCCAGCGCGACGTTCTCCAGCACCGTCATCTCCGGCAGCATCTTCACGTGCTGGAAGGTGCGGCTCATGCCGCGCCGCGCGATCTCCCGCGAGGGCAGGCCGCCGACCTTCTCGCCGCGGAAGACCACGTTGCCCGAGGTCAGCGGCAGCACGCCGGTGATCAGGTTGAAGGTGGTGGACTTGCCGGCGCCGTTCGGGCCGATCAGGCCCTTGATCTCGCCGGCGCGGATCGTGAAGCTCACGTCGTTGACCGCCACCAGGCCGCCGAACTGCTTGCGCACCGCCTGCACGTCCAGCAGCAGCTCACCCGGCGCGGGCTTGCTGCGCTCTTCCAGCGGCGCGGCGTCGGCCCAGTCGCGCACGCGGCGCGCCGACGGCAGCCAGCGCGAGGCCAGCTTCTCGACGAAGGGCCACAGGCCCTGCGGCGCGTACTTGAGCACCACCACCAGCACGATGCCGAAGACGATGATCTCGTAGTTGCCGTTGCCGCCGATCAGCTTGGGCAGCAGCACCTGCAGCTGGTCCTCGATGATCTTGACCAGGCCCGCACCGACGAAGGCGCCCCAGACGTTGCCCACGCCGCCCAGCACCGCCATGAAGAGGTACTCGATGCCCTTGGCCATCGCGAAGGGCGAGGGGTTGACGGTGCGCTGGAAGTGCGCGAACAGCCAGCCCGACACGCAGGCCAGGATCGCGGCGAGCACGAACACCAGCACCTTGTAGCTGTAGGTGGAGATGCCCATGGCCTCGGCCATCGTCACGCCGCCCTTGAGCGCGCGGATCGCCCGGCCGGTGCGCGAGTCCAGCAGGTGGATGACCGCCACCGCCGCCAGCAGCGCCACCACCCAGATCAGGTAGAAGTAGCTGCGCCCCGACGACAGGCTCATGCCCAGGAAGGAGATCGCCGGCACGCCCAGGATGCCGTCGTACTTGCCCAGGAACTCCATGTTGGACATGGTGTAGTACAGCGACAGGCCCCAGGCGATGGTGGCCAGCGGCAGGTAGTGCCCGGACATGCGCAGCGTGATCGACGCCAGCACCAGCGCCACGACGATCGTGATCGCCAGCGCGACGAAGATCGTCAGCCAGGGCGACACGCCGTGCGCCGTGGTCAGGTAGGCCGAGGTGTAGGCGCCCAGGCCGACGAAGGCCGCCTGACCGAAGGAGGTCAGCCCGGACACGCCGGTGAGCAGCACCAGACCCAGCGCCACGATGGCGAACAGACCGATGTAGTTGAGCTGGGTGATCCAGAACTCCGGAACCCCCACGACCGGGAGCAGGGCCAGCAGCGCGGCCGCCCCGAAGAAAACCATGCGACGTGCGTTCACGTGAATCACTCCTCGTCGCTGTGCGGGTCGCGCAGGGAACGCCACAGCAGCACCGGCAGGATGGAGGTGAAGACGATCACCTCCTTGAAGGCGCTGGCCCAGAAGGAGCCGAAGGCTTCCAGGATGCCCACGCTGAGGGCGCCAACGGCGGCCATCGGGTAGCTCGACAGGCCGGCGAAGACCGCGGCGACGAAGCCCTTGAGGCCGATCAGGAAGCCGCTGTCGTAGAAGATCGTCGTGGTCGGACCGATCAGCAGGCCCGACAGCGCGCCGATGAAGGCCGCCATCGTGAACGACAGGCGCCCGGCGTTGGTCGTCGAGATGCCCATCAACCGCGCGCCCAGGCGGTTCACCGCGGTGGCGCGCAGCGCCTTGCCGTACAGCGTGCGCTCGAAGAAGAGCCAGAGCATCACGATCAGCGCGGCCGACGCCAGGAAGATGATCACCGCCTGGCCCGACAGCGCCAGCGGCCCGATGTTGAATCGGTCGTCCCAGAAGCTCGGGTTGCGGAAGCCCTCGGCGCCGAAGAACAGCAGCGCCAGGCCGGTCAGCGCGAAGTGCACCCCCACCGAGACGATCAGCAGCACCAGCACCGTGGCGTCGGCCAGCGACTCGTAGGCCAGCCGGTAGACCAGCGAGCCCAACGGCGTCACCAGCGCCAGCGTCAGCAGCGCCTGCACCCACAGCGGGAAGCCCTGCGGCGCCGCCCAGATCGTGACCAGCGAGATCGCCACCGGGTAGGCCGAGGTGCGCGCCACGCTGGCCAGCCAGCGCGCGGCGGGCGTGCCGCGGCGGATGCTGTGCACCGCCTCCAGCACGGCGGCCAGCGCCGTCATCAGCAGCAGCAGCCAGACGGTGCCGGGCACCTGCTTAGTCTGCAGGATCGCCAGGGTGAGCGCGCCGAAGGCGACGTACTCCCCCTGTGGGATGAAGATCACTCGGGTGACTGCGAAGAGCAGCACCGTGGCCATGGCCAGCAGCGCGTAGATCGCGCCGTTGGTCACGCCGTCGAGCGTGAGGATGCTTGCAATGGAGAAGTCCATACGGATTGCGTCGGGCTGGGGCGGACAGTTCGGGCGCGTCAGCGTTCACCGGCGCCCCGCCCCGACCGGTCAGCGGGTGGGCAGGGCAGGGCGCCGGCTTGGCCTTGAGGCGTCTGGCCGCGGCGTCGGGCCTCAGGCCCGCCGCGGCCGCAGGGTCACTCGACCTTCCAGTCGCCGTTGACCACCTTGAGCATCACGCCGGTTTCGGTGGTGTAGCCCCAGTGGTTGTCCTTGGTGTAGGCCAGCACGCCGTGGGCGACCACGGTGCGGCCCATCGACTCGACCGCGTCGCGCAGCGCGGCGCGGAACTCCTTGGTGCCCGGCTTGGCCTTCTTCAGCGCCACCGGGATGATCTTCTGCATCACCAGCGCGGCGTCGTAGGAGTGGCCGGCGAACTGGTTGCGGCTGTTCGGGCCGTAGGCCTTCTCGTACTGGGCGATGAAGTCCTGGGCGATCTTCTTGGACGGGTGGCTGTCCGGCAGCTGGTCGGCCACCACGGCCGGGCCGGAGACGACGTAGGCGCCCTCGACGTCCTTGCCGCCCACGCGCATCAGGTCGCGCGAGGCCGCGGCGTGCGTCTGGTAGATCTTGCCCTTGAAGCCGCGCTCGACGATGGCCTTGTGCGGCATTGCGGCGCCCGAACCGGAGGCGACGATCAGCATCGCGTCCGGGTTGGCGCTGGTCAGCTTGAGCGCCTGGCCGGTCACCGAGGTGTCCGAGCGGGCGAAGCGCTCGGCCGCGACGATCTTGATCTCCGGGGCGATCTTGGCGGCCTCGGCCTTGAAGTCCACCAGCCAGCCTTCGCCGTAGGCGTCGGTGTAGCCCAGGAAGCCGACCGTCTTCACGCCGTGCTTCTTCATGTGCTCAAGCATCGCGTGCGCCATCACCGCGTTGGACTGCGGCAGGCGGAAGGCCCAGGCGTCCTTGCCCGCGGGCAGGTTGGCGGGCGACAGCATCAGCTGCAGCGTGCCGGACTCGGCGATCGGCTCGGCCATCGCGACGGCTGCGGGCGTGGCCACGGAGCCCACCACCAGGTCGACCTTCTCTTCGGTGACGAAGCGCTTGGCGTTCTGCGCGGCCTTGGTCGGGTCGGCGGCGTCGTCCAGCACGATGACCTTGAGCTTCTCGCCGGCGATGCTCGTCGGCCACAGCTTCACGCCGTTGTTGCAGGGAATGCCCAGGCCGCTGGCCGGGCCGGTCAGCGACAGGCTCACGCCGATGGTGATGTCGGCCTGCGCAGCGCCAGCCAGCGCGAACAGCGCGGCGGCGGCGATCTTCTTGAACGTGGGGGTCATCGTCTGTCTCCGGGGATGTGAGGGAACGGCTCGGGTCGTCCGTGTGGGGCTGTGGCGGTGGGGGCGCCGCAGGACGGGACACTGTGCCCGCTCCGGTATCGGGCTGCCACTGGGGGCGGCCCGATGCCGGTGGCGGTGGTGAGCTTGGGCTTGGGCTTGGGCTTCAGCGCGGCGCCATGCGCAGCGCACCGTCCAGGCGGATCGTCTCGCCGTTCAGGTGGGTGTTGCTGACGATGTGGCAGGCCAGCGCCGCGAACTCCTCGGGCTTGCCCAGCCGCGGCGGGAAGGGGATCGACGCGGCCAGCGACTGCTGCACCGGCTCGGGCAGGGTCTTCATCAGCGGCGTGGAGAACAGGCCCGGGGCGATCGTGCACACGCGGATGCCGACCTGCGCCATGTCGCGCGCCAGCGGCAGCGTCATGCCGACGATGCCGCCCTTGGAGGCCGAGTAGGACTCCTGGCCGATCTGGCCGTCGAAGGCCGCGACCGAGGCGGTGCAGACCATCGCGCCGCGCTCGCCGTCTTCCAGCGGCTCCAGCTTGGCGATGCGCGCCGCGCTCAGGCGGATCATGTTGTAGGTGCCGATCAGGTTGATGCGCACCACGCGCTCGAAGTCCTCCAGCGGCGCGGGCGAGCCGTCCTTGGCGAGGATGCGCTTGGCGCCGCCGATGCCGGCGATGTTCATCACGATGCGCGCCGGGCCGTGGGCGGCTTCGGCGGCGTCGAGCGCGGCGGTGACCGAGGCGGTGTCGGTGATGTCGCACTGGCAGGCCATCGCCCGATCAGCGCCGATCTCCGCGGCCACGCGCTGCGCGCCGGCCTCGTTGACGTCCAGCACGGCGACCTTGGCACCCAGGCGGGCCAGTTCGCGCGCGACGGCCTCGCCGAGGCCGGAGCCTCCACCGGTGACGAGGGCGGCTTGTCCTTGGATCTGCATGTGAAATCTCCTGAGCGGTGTGCGGCGCAGCGGCCGCAGGGGTGCGGACGACTCAGCCCTTGACGGGCAGGATCAGGTAGGGGTCGGCCTCGCGGCCTTCGTACATCGCCTCGACCAGCGAGGCGCGGTGCGTCAGCACGGCGCGCTGGTTGATCGAGTTCTTGTCGGTGACCTCGCCGTGGTCGATCGAGGGCGGCTCCACCAGCACGTGCATGCGCGCCACGCGGTTGGCGCTTCCGGTGCCCTCGGCGGCCAGGCGGTTGCACAGGGTCTGGAAGAAGGCGCGCACCGCCGGGTGGTGCAGCACCTCGGTGGGTGCGGCGTCCGCCGGCAGGCCGGCCAGCGCGGCGCAGTCGCCCAGGCGGGGGAAGACCATCATCCCCATCTCGTCGCGGTTCAGGCCGGTGACCACCACGTCCTGCACGCAGGGATGGCCATGGGCGATCGCCTTGGCGCGCAGCGGGCCGACGCTGACGAAGGTGCCGGTCGAGAGCTTGAAGTCCTCGGCGATGCGCCCGTCGAACAGCAGGCCCAGCCCCAGGTCCTTCGCGTCGACGAAGGTCACCGCGTCGCCGGTGCAGTAGAAGCCCTCGTCGTCGAAGGCCTCGGCCGTCTTCTCCGGCTCGCGCCAGTAGCCCGGCATCACGTTCGGGCCGCGGAAACGCACCTCGGTCTTGCCGCTGTCCTGCGCGTTGGGCACCAGCTTCACCTCCACGCCCGGGCAGGGCAGGCCGATGTAGCCGGAGCGCGCGTGCGTGCCCACCAGGAAGGTGCAGGACGGCGCCGTCTCCGTCATGCCCAGGCCGGTCATGATGCGCACGCGCTGGCCCACCGTGGCCTCGCCGTGCGCGTCCAGCGCATCCCACACCGCCTGCGACAGGCCGGCGGCTGCGAACATGATGGCGTTCAGGCGCGAGAAGAAGGTCTGGCGCAGCTGCGCGTCGCCGTCCATCGCACGGGCGATCTCCTCCAGGCCCTTGGGCACGTTGAAGTAGACCGTCGGCGCGATCTCGCGCAGGTTGCGGATCGTCTCGGCGATGCCCTTGGGCGTGGGCTTGCCGTCGTCGATGTACAGCGTGCCGCCGTTGTAGAGCACCAGCCCGAGGTTGTGGTTGCCGCCGAAGGTGTGGCTCCAGGGCAGCCAGTCCACCAGCACCGGTGGCTCGTCGGCGACGAAGGCCATGCACTGGTGCAGCATCTGCTGGTTGGCGCAGAGCATGCGGTGCGTGGTGATCACGCCCTTGGGCGCCTTGGTCGAGCCCGAGGTGAAGAGGAACTTCAGGATCGTCTCGGGCGTGATCGCCGCGTGCGCCGCGTCGATGCCCGCACCCGGCACGGTGGCCAGCAGCTCGGCGAACGAGCGGGTGGCGCGGCCCTCGATCGACCCCTCGCCCAGCACCACGGTGGCGTCGGCCGCCACCACGGTCTGGATCGCGCGGGCGAAGCGGGCGTCCGACGCGTAGACCAGCCCCGGCGTGACTGTGCCCAGGATGTGGCGCAGCTTGCCGAAGTCGGTGGAGATCAGCGCGTAGGCCGACGAGACGGACACGAAGGGCACGCCGGCCCACATCGCGCCCATCATGATCGTCAGGTGCTCCAGGTCGTTGTCCGACAGGATGGCCACCGGCCGCTCCGGCGACAGGCCCAGGTCGACCAGCGCCTGGCCAACCGCGCGGGCGCGCTGCAGCATGTCGGCGTAGCCGATGCGGATCCAGTCGCCGCGGGTCCCGTCGGGCAGCGCGGCGCGGCGGGCGGCGAAGGTGCGCTCGGGCGCCTGCTCGGCCCATTGCGCCAGCAGGTCACCCAGGTTCTCCGGGTGCCAGCCCAGCGCCTCGGTCGAGCGCAGGATCTGCGTGCCGTCGGCGCGCGTCTCCAGCGTCGCGTCGAGGCAGCCGCCCACACGGGCTTCGCGGTAGCGGGGGGCGCTCATTGCCTCAACCTTCCTTGACGACCTTGCCGGCGCGGCCTTCCAGGAAGGCGCGCAGGCGGTCCTGGGCTTCGGGCGTGTTGCTGGCCACCGAGGCCATCAGCGACTCGGCGAACAGGCCCTCGCTGGGCGACATCTCGGCAATCCGCGGCAGCGCGTGCATCACCGCGAAGGCGGTCATCGGCGCGTTCTTGGTGATCTTCTCGGCGATCGCCACCGCTTTGGCGAAGCCCTCGCCGTCGGCGCTGCGGTAGTTGACCGCGCCGTAGCGCTCGCCCTGGTCGGCGTCGAAGACGCGGCCGGTGAGCATCATGTCCATCATGCGCGAGGTGCCGATCAGGCGCGGCACGCGCACCGAGGCGCCGCCGCCCACGAAGATGCCGCGCTGGCCTTCGGGCAGGCCGAAGTAGGCCGAGTCCTCGGCCACGCGGATGTGGCAGGACGCCGCGATCTCCAGGCCGCCACCGACCACCGCGCCGTGCAGCACGGCGATCACCGGCACACGGCCGTACTGGATGGCCTCGAAGGCCGCGTGCCAGCCGCGCGAGTGCTGCACCGCCGCCAGCGTGTTGCGCTCCACCAGCTCCGACAGGTCCAGCCCGGCGCAGAAGTGCTCGCCCGCGCCACTGAGGATGACCGCGCGCACGTCGGCGGGCAGGTTCACGAAGGTGGTGTGGATCTGGGCGATCAGCGCGTCGTTGATCGCGTTGCGCTTGGTCGGGCGGTTCAGCCGCACGTGCAGCACCGCCCCTGCCTGGGTGATTTCCAGCAGGTCCAGGCTGGCCAGCAGGCCGGTGACGGGGTGGAACTCGAAGGGGGCAGCAGTGCTCATGGCGGCGGTATCGGGGGTGGGGAGCAGGGGGACACATCCGTTGTCATGGATGTGCCTTAAATGCTTACAGCTTTGAACTATCTATAGGTGGCAATCATGCATCTTGGGTGCGGCCGTTTCAATGGGGTAAGGGGTGGGTTGCGGGTTTTCCCTAGAGCTTGACCGTTCAAGTGGTTCATCAAATAAACTATCTGCATTCGATCGAACGGGCCGCCCACCAGGCACCGGGCTCGATCGCCGAGCCCCGGTTCCGTCCCTGATTTCGTCCCCCGGCCCGCTGCGGCCCCACCCACCCGATCACGTCCTGCCCTCGGAGAACACGATGAGCGCCTTTCTGCCCTACGGTGTCTACTGGTCCACCCCCTTCGCCAAGTGGCAGGGCTCGCTGGCCAACCTGAACTCGGTGCGCCTGGCGGCGATCACGGGCAAGGGCGTGCTGGACGCCAAGAAGTTCCCGATGGAGCGCGTCGACCTGGGCATCCTCGGCCTGACCAACCCGCAGAAGGGCAGCTTCTACGGCCTGCCCTGGCTGACCGGCATGATGGGCATCGACCGCGTCGCCGGCCCCACCGTGCAGCAGGCCTGCGCCACCAGCGTGCGCTCGCTGCAGATGGCCACGCAGGAGATCAACGGTGGCACCGCCTCCTGCGCCCTGCTGGTGATGTGCGACCGCATGTCCAACGGCCCGATCGTCCATTACCCCGACGCCAGCGCCCCCGGCGGCAACGGCATCACCGAGCGCTGGACGCTGGACAACTTCGCCGCTGACCCCTATGCCGGCAAGGCGATGCTGGAGACCGGCGAGAACGTGGCCGCCAAGTACGGCGTCACGCTGGCGATGCAGCACGAGCTGAAGCTGCACCGCTTCGAGCAGTACCAGGCCGCGCTGGCCAACGACCGCGCCTTCCAGCGCCGCTACATGGTCGACGCGCCGATCTTCGACTCGGGCTTCCGCAAGCAGTCGGGCGCGCTGTCGGCCGACGAGGGCGTGTTCCCGACCACCGCCGAGGGCCTGGCCCGCCTGAAGCCGGTGCGCGAGGGCGGCACCATCACCTTCGGCGCCCAGACCCACCCGGCCGACGGCAACGCCGGGGCGATCGTCACCACCCGTGAGATCGCCCGCGAGGTGTCGATGGACGCCGGCATCGAGATCGAGCTGCTCGGCTTCGGTCAGGCCCGCGTCGAGAAGGCCCACATGCCGATGGCCCCGGCCCCGGCCGCGCTGAACGCGCTCAAGCACGCCGGCCTGACCATCGCCGACGTGGATGCCATCAAGACCCACAACCCCTTTGCGGTCAACGACCTGGCCTTCTCGATGGACACCGGCTTCGACTGGCGCAAGATGAACAACTACGGCAGCTCCATCATCTGGGGTCACCCGCAGGGCCCCACCGGCCTGCGCGGCGTGATCGAGCTGGTCGAGGAGCTGGTGCTGCGCGGCGGCGGCGTGGGCGTGTTCACCGGCTGCGCCGCCGGTGACAGCGGCGTGGCCTGCGTGCTGCGCGTGACGGACAGCCGCAAGCAGTAAGCCGCGCCCGCACGCGCGGCCAACAAGCCGCGCCCCGCCATCCCCCGTCAGAACGAACCGCCAGGAGCCCCGCCATGCAGATCATCACCGCCGACCAAGCCGGCGCCCTCATCCAGGACCGCGCCACCATCTTCCTCGGCGGCCTGGGCATGGGCAGCCTGGCCGAGGAGGTGCTGCAGGGCCTGGAGCGCCAGTTCCTGGCCACCGGCCACCCGCAGCAGCTCACCACCTGGGCCTGCGGGGCGATCGGCAACTCGGGCGACGGCGGCATGAAGCACTTCGCCCACAAGGGCATGATCCAGCGCGTGATCGCCGGGCACTTCGGCCAGACCGGGCCGGAGATGATGAAGATGGTCCACGCCGGGGAGGTGCAGGCCTACAACTTCCCGCAGGGCTCGATCTCGCACCTGACCCGCCACATCGCGGCCCACACCCCCGGCCTGCTGACCAAGGTGGGCCTGCGCACCTTCGTCGACCCGCGCTACGAAGGCGGCAAGATGAACGCCGCGTCCACCGAGGACCTGGTCAAGCTCGTCGAGTTCAACGGCGAGGAGTGGCTGCACTACCCGACGCCGGTGATCGACGTGGGCATCATCCGCGGCACGCTGGCCGACGAGAACGGCAACATCAGCGTGGACAAGGAGGGCGTGCTGCTCGAGCAGCTGGCCATCGCCCAGTCGGCGCGGCGCTGCGGCGGCATCGTGATCTGCCAGGTCGAGCGCGTCGTCGAGGCCGGCTCCATCCACCCCAAGCGCGTCAAGGTGCCGGGCTACCTGGTGGACTACGTGGTCGTGGCCACCCGGCCCGAGAACCACATGCAGACCATCTCGACGGTCTACAACCCCTCGTTCAGCGGCGACGTCAAGGTCCCGCTGGGCCAGCTGGAGCCCCTGCCGCTGGATGAGCGCAAGGTGATCGCCCGGCGCGCGGCGATGGAGCTGCGCCCCGGCGCCATCACCAACCTGGGCATCGGCATTCCGGCCGGCGTGCCGGCGGTGGCGGCCGAGGAGGGCATCGCCGACCTGCTGACGCTCTCGGTCGAGTCCGGCGTCACCGGCGGCGTGCCGGCGCAGGGCGGCGACTTCAGCCAGGCCTACAACCCCGAGTCGATGGTCGAGCAGAGCGCGCAGTTCGACTTCTACGACGGCGGCGGCCTGGACTACAGCTTCCTCGGCCTGGCGCAGGTGGACCACCGCGGCAACATCAACGTCAGCAAGTTCAGCGGTCGCCCGGTGGGCTGCGGCGGCTTCATCAACATCACCCGCTCGACGCCCAACCTGGTCTTCTGCGGCACCTTCACCGCCGGCGGGCTGAAGCTGGCCATCGGCGACGGCAAGCTGACCATCCTGCAGGAAGGTCGATCCAAGAAGTTCATCACCCAGGTCGAGCAGGTCACCTTCAACGGCGAGGACGCCGCCCAGCGCCGCCAGAACGTCGTCTTCGTCACCGAGCGCGCCGTCTTCCACCTGCGCGAAGAGGGCCTGGAGCTGACCGAGATCGCCCCGGGCATCGACCTGCACAAGGACGTGCTGGCGCACATGGACTTCCAGCCCATCGTGCGCGACGTGAAGCTGATGGACGCCGGCCTGTTCAGCGAGACCTGGGGCGGCCTGGGCGACCTCGTGCGCCGCGCGCCATCTGCGCATCCAGCCCATCCGGGCCACTGAATCCCACATCCGATTTCCCCTCGCGCCCCCGGCGCACGGAGCCCCGCATGCAAGTCATCACCGCCGACCAGGTCGGCCCGCTGATCCCCGACCACGCCACCATCTTCCTGGGCGGCCTGGCCGTCACCAGCCTGCCCGAGGAAATCCTGCAGGGCGTGGAGCGCCACTTCCTGGCCACCGGCCACCCGCAGATGGTGAGCACCTGGGCCTGCGGCGCGGTGGGCAACTCCGGCGAGGCGGGCATGAAGCACTTCGCCCACCCGGGCATGATCAAGCGCGTCATCGCCGGCCACTTCGGCCAGACCGGCAAGGAGATGATGAAGATGGTCTTCGACGGTGAGGTCGAGGCCTACAACTTCCCGCAGGGCTCGCTGTCGCACCTGACGCGCCAGATCGCCAACAAGTCGCCGGGCCTGCTCACGCAGGTCGGCCTGGGCACCTTCGTCGACCCGCGCCTGGAGGGCGGCAAGATGAACAGCCGCTCCACCGAGGACCTGGTCAAGGTCGTCGAGTTCGACGGCCAGGAGTGGCTCTTCTACCGCTCGCCGAAGATCGACGTGGCCATCATCCGTGGCACCGTCGCCGACGAGAACGGCAACATCACGCTGGACAAGGAGGGCGTGCTGCTCGAGCAGCTCTCCATCGCCCAGGCCGCCAAGCGCTGGGGCGGCGTGGTGATCTGCCAGGTCGAGCAGATCGTGCAGGCCGGCAGCCTCCACCCCAAGGCGGTGAAGGTGCCGGGCTTCCTGGTCGACTACGTGGTCGTGGCCAAGCCCGAGAACCACATGCAGACCATCGCCACCCAGTACAACCCGGCGCTGTGCGGCAACGTGCGCGTGCCGCTGGGCCACCTGGAGCCGATGCCCCTGGACGAGCGCAAGGTCATCGCCCGCCGCGCCGCGCTGGAGGTGCGCCCGGGCGCGATCACCAACCTCGGCATCGGCATCCCCGCCGGCATCCCGACCGTGGCGGCCGAAGAGGGCGTGGCCGACCTGCTCAAGCTCTCGATCGAGTCCGGCGTCAACGGCGGCGTGCCCGCCCAGCTGGGCGACTTCGGCCTGGCCTACAACGCCGAGTCGATCATCGAGCAGAGCTTCCAGTTCGACTTCTACGACGGCGGTGGCCTGGACGCCAGCTTCCTGGGCCTGGCCCAGGTGGACCATCACGGCAACGTCAACGTCAGCAAGTTCAGCGGCCGCCCGGTGGGCTGCGGCGGCTTCATCAACATCACCCGCTCGACCAAGAACCTGGTCTTCTGCGGCAGCTTCACCGCCGGCGGCGTGGAGCTGAAGATCGGCGGCGGCAAGCTGGAGATCGTCAAGGAAGGCCGCGCCAAGAAGTTCGTCGAGCGCGTCGAGCAGGTCACCTTCAACGGCCACGACGCCGCCCTGCGCGAGCAGAACGTCCTCTTCATCACCGAGCGCGCCGTCTTCCACCTGCGCCCCGAGGGCCTGGAGCTGACCGAGATCGCCCCCGGCATCGACCTGGAGAAGGACGTGCTCGCGCACATGGCCTTCCAGCCCCTCATGAAGGACGTCAAGGTCATGGACCCGGGCCTCTTCAGCGAGACCTGGGGTGGCCTGGCTGCGGTCGTGCGCGGCGCCGCCAAGGCGCACTGATCTCCCACCCCCGTTGCGGCTCACGCCGCTCCCCCTCAAGGGGGCGCAACCAGCGGCCCGGCAAAGCCGGTTCCGCGGTTGCCGCTGGCTAATCAGCCGCGATCAACACCGACTGGAGTCCCACCATGGCCTTTGCCGCCACCTTCGACGACATCTGGCTGGTCGACGGCGTTCGCACCCCCTTCGTGGACTACTGCGGCGCCTTCGGCGGCATTTCCGCCACCGACCTGGGCATCAAGGTCGCGCGCGAGGTCATCGCCCGCAGTGGCCTGAGCGCCGCGGACATCGGCTCGGTCGTCACCGGCTCGATGGCGCCCTCCGACTTCGACGTCTTCTGCCTGCCGCGCCACGTCGGCCTCTACGCCGGCGTGCCTGTCGATGTGCCGGCGATCATGGCGCAGCGCATCTGCGGCACCGGCTTCGAGCTCTTCCGCCAGGCCGCCGACCAGATCAGCCTGGGCTACGCCGACAGCGCGCTGGTCGTCGGCGCCGAGTCGATGACGCGCAACCCGATCGCCGCCTTCACCCACCGCACGGGCTTCAAGCTCGGCGCCGAGGTCGGCTTCAAGGACTTCATGTGGGAGGCGCTGATCGACCCGGCCCCGGGCATCGACATGATCGCCACCGCCGAGAACCTGGCCAAGAAGTACGGCATCACCCGCGAAGAGGTGGACGCCTTCGCCGCCCAGTCGTTCGAGCGCGCCCTGGCCGCCCAGGCCGAAGGCCGCCTGGCCGCCGAGATCTGCCCGGTGGCCAGCGAGCGCTTCGAGCTGCCCGGCTACGCCACCCGCGGCATCCAGATCCCGTCCAAGCTCGGCACGGTCAGCGCCGACACCCACCCGCGCCCCTCGCCCATCGAGGCCCTGGCCAAGCTGCGCGTGGTGCACGCCGGCGGCGTGCAGACCGCCGGCAACAGCGCCGCGCTGGTCGATGGCGCCGCGGCCGCCGTCGTCGCCCGAGGCAAGCTGCTGCGCGAGCGCAGCCTGCAACCGCTGGCCCGCATCGCCGCCGCCGCCGCGGTCGGCGTGCCGCCCGAAATCATGGGCATCGGCCCCGCCCCCGCCATCCGCGCCCTGCTCGCCAAGACCGGCCTGACGCTGGCCGACATCGACCTCATCGAAATCAACGAAGCCCAGGGTGCCCAGCTCCTGGCCTGCGAACGCGAACTCGGCCTGGACCGCGCCAAGCTCAACGTCAACGGCGGCGCCATCGCCCTGGGCCACCCGCTCGCCGCCACCGGCGTGCGCCTGACGATCACGGTGGCGAAGGAGCTGCAGCGGCGCGGTGCGCGCTGGGGCATTGCCTCCGCCTGCGTGGGCGGGGGGCAGGGGATGGCGGTGTTGGTGGAGAACGGGGCCGTCTGATGATCGCCTGATTGGTGACGGGCCCCCGCCCCCGCCCCCGCCCCGGCCTCGTCGCCTCAGGCCTCCTCGGGCTGGTCGTCGTACACGTCGCGAAAGACCAGCATGGCCCCGAGTCGCTCTTCGGCCGTGCCGGGGAAGCCGCAGCGGTCGGCGAAGTCGGGGCTGTCCTGAAAGGTGCCGAAGAGCCGATCCCAGACGGTGAGGTCGCCGAAGTTGTGGCGGTGCACGCCGAGCTGGTGGTGGATGGCGTGGTGCTCGGGCCGCTGGATGAACCAGCCGAGCCAGGTCGGCGTCCGGATGTTCGAGTGGTAGAAGTACTCGCCGGCGGCGCCGAAGAAGGAGGTCCAGGCCCCCGCCAGGGCCGAGCCGCCGAGCAGGCCGTAGATCAGGGCGCTGGCGAGCAGGGAATCGGCCGCGATCTCGAGCGGGTGCTTGTAGAAGGACGTCAGGACTTCGATGCGGCTGGGGCTGTGGTGGATCTGGTGGAAGACCTGCCAGAAGCCGGGTGCGTGGCGCAGCCGGTGCCACCAGTAGAAGACGAAGGTGCCGAGCAGCCAGTAGACGAAGCCTTCCAGCACCGGGCTGGGCCAGGCTCCGAAGGGGCCCACGAGGCCCAGCGTGTGGGCGCGGAAGTAGCGGTTCCAGGCCAGGCCGCCCGCGCCGACGAGGGCGATCTGCATCGCGTTCATCGCTGCGGCGCGCAGGTACCAACCGCGCACCGGCGGCAGCGCCCGGCCGGGGCGGATGCGCTCCAGCAGCATGAAGAGCAGCGTGACGGCGACGATCAGCAGCACGGGCAGCGCCTGCTCGCGCAGCGCCTGGGGCAGCAGCGCGGCCAGCGTCGGCGCGGTGTCGGTCATGGACAGCCCCACCTACTCGATCACCAACTCCCGCAGCCAGCGCGCCTGCGCGGGCATGTCGTGGCGCAGGGCTTTCTTGAAGGGCGGGGTGGAGGGATCGCGTGGGGGCGCGGAGATCTCGTTGAGGTCCACGGCCTGGGGCGTGCCGACCAGGGCCGCGCCCTGCTCCTGGAACTCGTAGTAGACGCCGTTCCAGAGCTTGGCGCCGAATTCGGCCGGGCGCTTGACGAGGAAGAGCAGGCTGTGCTCCAGCCAGGCCAGCTGGCCGGGGCCGACCGTGGCGGGGTTCGGGTAGGGGTAGGGGACGTGGCAGCTGATTTCCTGCGCGGCGTTCAGGCACTTGAACTCGCGCATCGACAGGAAGTGGTCGGTGAAGACCTCGGTCTTCAGCGCGAGCCGGAAGGTGGTCGGTGCGCCGGCGACCGGCGTGAAATCGATGTGGCCCAGCGGGGTGCGCGCGCCATCGGCGGTGACGGCGACGAGGACCTTGCGGCCGCTGAAGTCGAAGGCCATGGCGGTTGAACCGGCCAGGGCCAGCGCCGCCAGCAGGCCGATCGACGCGATCGGGCGGGGGCTGTGGTGGGGCTTGGGCAGCGGGGGCTTCGGCGGCTGGGGCATGGTGGACCTCGCGCAATCAGACCGGTTCGGACCAGATCAGACCCCGTCGGACCCCATTGGAAAGCGGGGGCCGAGGTGGCTGTGGGTGCCGATTGTGGGCCCTTGCCGGGAGCGGCTGTGCCTCGCCTGTCGATGAAGCGATGGAGCGGTCGCACAGGCTCAGTGCGACGTCCCCTCCGAGCGCGTGATCTTGTTCCAGACGTTGTACTTGCCCACCGGCTTGCTCATGGGCAGGCGCTTGACCTCCTGGAGCGTGGCGGCGTCGTAGACGATCAGCGCCCCGTCCATCTCCCAGACGCTGGCCAGCGCGTAGCGGCCGTCCTTCGTGAACTCGATGTGCGCCAGCGTCTTGCCGGGTTCGCGCACGCTGGCCACGGGCTCCAGCGTGGCCTTGTCGATCAGCGTCAGCGTGTCCTTGGCGGTGGGGCTCATCATCGAGTCGGTCCAGGCGTAGCGGCTTTTCTCGTGGCTGCGCATGAAGAAGCCCGGGCCCGGCACCGGGATGGTCTTCACCGGCTTCCAGGTCTTCATGTCGATCACGTCGATCGCGTTGCCCTTCAGGTTCGGGCTGGCCAGCACGGTGCTGCCCCGCCACGCAAAGGTGATGCCCGAGCCCAGGTGCGGCATGCCCGCCAGCGGCAGGTCGGCGATCTTGCGGCGCACGTCCAGGTTCACCACCTGGGCGCTGGCCTGGCCGTCCGCGCGCGCACGGGTGGCGCCCAGCGCGTGGGCGTAGCTCTGGTCGAAGAAGAAGTCGTCCAGCGGCTCATCGAGCAGGGTCCGGCGCACGCCCAGGAAGCCCGGCTTGGCGATCGACTCGCCCATCTTGTAGTCGTGCACGTAGCCGTCGTGGATCGGCTCGGCCTTCGGGTCGTAGGCGATTTCCCAGAGCTCGGGCACGTCCTTGAGCGCGACGACGAAGCTCTTGCGCGGCGCGGCGTCGTACACCGCGGAAACGCGCGAGCTGCTCTTGCCGTCCAGCGTTGTGGCGGCGTAAGTCTTCACCAGCTTCAGGTCGGCGTCGAACAGCGCCAGCGTGTGCGGGAAGTAGTTCGCCGCCATCACCCACTTCCCGTCGCCGCTCACCGCCACGTTGCGCATGTTCAGGCCGGCGCGCACCTCGGCCACCACCGTCAGGTTCCAGAGGTCGTACTTGGTGATCCAGCCGTCGCGCGAGCCGAAGTAGACGAAGCGGCCCTCGGGGCTGAACTTCGGCCCGCCGTGCAGCGCGTAGCGGCTGGCGAAGCGGTGGATGGGCTCGAAGCGGTCGCCGTCCACCAGCGACACGTGGTGGTCGCCGCCCTCCACGACCACGAAGAGGTTCATCGGGTCGGCGGACCACTTCGGCTTGGCCGGCAGGTCCTTGGCGCCTGCGGTTTCGCTGCGCGAGGCGCGGATGTCCGCCTCGGCCCAGGTCGGCGCGGGCGATACGGGCGTGTAGATCCACTGCGCCAGCGCGGCGATCTCCTCGGCCTTCAGCGTGGCGCCGAAGCCGGCCATCTGCGTCGCCGGCCGGCCCTGGGCGATGACCTTCAGCGCCTCCGGTTTGCGCAGCCGCTCCAGGCTTTCCGGCAGCAGGGCCGGGCCCATGCCGCCGGTGCGCTGATCGCCGTGGCAGCTGGCGCAGTGCTGTTGAAAGAGGGCGGGTGCGTCGGGCGCAGCCTGCGCCCGCGCGGGCCCCGCGACCAGCGAGGCGGCGGCCACCAGCGCGGCGGCCAGAGAAGGGGGGAGGACGCGCAGCAGGCTCATGGCCGCCAATCTAGGCGGCAGGGGCCGCGGCGGCCTTGATGCGGTTTAGGTTTGCGCGGTGTGGCCCGTGGGCTGCCTGCTCGCGCCACCCTCGGGGGCTCCAAGGGCCGATGCGGCCCGGCCTGGTGCGCTGGCCAACCGATTTGCGGCCCGGCGGCCCCGTGGCCCCGGGTGCGTCGGGCGTTCTTTTCAACGACCGACCAGAAAATCCGCCGAAAAATACGTCAGGACTTGGGCGCCGAATCGTTGCTGGGTGCCTGTTTTTTCTGGGCCTTCTCGGCCTTTTTCTTTTTCTTTTCCAATTCGCGTTGACGTTTTTCGAATTGGTAATTGGGCTTCATGGCCATTTCCGAGACTCCTTTGGTTGGGGACTAGGATACGGCAAATTTTCAAAATGTCCAGGGAAATTGATATATTTGTTGAAATGGGCGGAGGGTGATCGATTTTTAGGGTTTTCTTCTCACCCCCGGGCGTGCGTTCAGGTCAGCACGCAGTGGCGATCTGGCCGCGGTGCGGGCGGTGGCGCCTCGCCCAGCATCTCGCGCAGGCTGGCCTCGATGCCCACCACCATCGCGTCCAGCGCCAGGTCGTTGGTCGCCAGGCCGAAGGGCTCCTCGATCTCGTCGCTCACCGCCTCCAGCGCGAAGAAGGTGTAGGACACGAAGGTGGCCACCAGCGGCGTCCACCAGCCGGTGCTGCTGACCAGGCCGAAGGGCAGCAGCGTGCAGTACAGGTAGGCGCTGCGGTGCAGGATCACCGAGTAGCTGAAGGGCAGCAGCGTGTTGGCGATGCGCTCGCAGCTGCCGTGCGCCATCGACAGTGCGTCGAGCGCCACCTCCATCTGCAGCGCGGCCGCCGTGTCACAGGGCTGCACGCGCCGGTGCGCCTGCATCCACTGACCCAGCCAGAGCAGCACCAGCGCGGGCGCCGAGCGCGCCCCGTCGATGCGCGCACACAGCTCGGCCGGCAGCAGCTCCTCGCAGCCCTGTGCCGCGGGCAGGGCGCGCAGCTGGTTGCGCATCGCCGCGGCGAATCCGGCGATGCCCAGCACGAAGGGCCTCACCGCCTGCGCGTCGCCCGGCAGCGTCAGCGCCAGCCGCGCCAGGTTGCGCGCCGCCACCAGCACGGCGCCCCACTGCTTGCGTGCCTCCCAGAACCGGTCGTAGCTCGCGTTGATGCGAAAGCCCAGAAAGATCGCCAGCGCCACGCCCATCAGCGAGAAGGGGCCCGTCGTCAGCCGGTCGTGCACCAGCAGCCCATGCTCCTGCGCCCAGACCACCGCGCAGGACAGCGCCAGCACGAACAGCTGCTGCCCGTAGATGCGGTGCACCAGCGACCCGCGCCGGACGAAGAGCAGACGAAGCCAATGGGGGCGCGGACGGACGATCACAGGCAGGGCGGGGCAGCGCGACTGCCCGAATCTAGGGTTAACCCTAGGATTCTAGGGGCGCGGCCTACAGGGCCAGCAGCCCCAACCCAAGGGCCGCCGGCAGCGCCTGCACGTAGAGGATGCGCTTGCTTGCCGTGGCCGCGCCGTAGAGCCCGGCCACCAACACGCACAGCAGGAAGAACACCGTCACCGACCGCCCGGTGTCGCCCAGCCACAGGCCCCAGAACAGCCCCGCGGCCAGAAAGCCGTTGTACAGCCCCTGATTGGCCGCCAGCACCCGCGTCTGCTGCGCGAACTCCGCCGTCAGCCCGAAGGCCTTCTGCCCCTTCGGCGTGGTCCAGAGGAACATCTCCAGCACCAGGATGTAGACATGGATCAGCGCCACCAGGGCGACAACGGCTTTTGCGGCGAGGGTCATGGCGGCTCCGGGGTACAACGAGCCGGCATGGTAGGCGCAATGCGTTGACCGTTCAGGGCGCGGGCTGCGCCGAGCGCGGCAGCCCGACCAGCCGGTCGAAGGCCCAGGTGAAGGCGATCGCGTAGACGAAGAAGAAGGCCAGCAGCCCCAGGTTGGCGATGAAGGCGCGCAGCGGCGAGATGTCCAGCCACAGCGACATCACGGGAATCAGCAGCACCGTGAGCCCGCCCTCGAACCCGATCCCATGCGCCAGCCGCCGCGCGAACGACCGCCCCTTCACCACCTGACGCGCCTCCCAGCGCTCGAACAGGCTGTTGAAGGTGTAGCTCCAGGTCAGCGCGATGCTCGACAGCAGTACCGCCAGCGCCAGCGTCGACGACTGCGGCTTGCCGAACGCCACGCTCAACACCGGCCCCACGAACCCGATTGCAATCAGTTCGTACACAACGGCCTGGATCACGCGACGGGTTCGGGGGGACATGGGGGCAGGGGGCGGTGAGGGGCCGATCAGGGGGCGTGGCGCTTCACAGACCAGGCCCGCTGCCGTCAGGATGCCTCACACCGGCCTAGCCGGCCCAGTCATCAGGTGAATTCGCAGTTCCCCTGTGGTTTTCCGCCGACGTGCCCGGCTAGTACAGCGTTGACTGCTGACGTTTGGGGAGCTCTTGATCGTAAGAATTGCCGCCCACTTCGCCGCTCGTGACGGCTGCAAGCATTTCACCGGCTGTGGGTACGGACGGACGTTCCGACGCAGGCTTCCAGAGGCTGGAGCGAAGCATGGCGCGGGCGCATTGGAAGTAGACGGATTCGACCGAAATCTTCAGGACACATTTCGGCAGCGCGCCGTCCACGGCAAACGATTGGAGCCATTCAGGATCGATGGATATCGCGCATTTGCCGTTCACACGCAAAGTTTCTCCCACGCCGGGTACGAGGAACAACAGCGAGATCCGTGGATCCACCAGAAGATTGCGGAGTCCGTCGACCCTGTTGTTGCCTCGGCGCTCGGGCAGGAGAAGGTTCTTTTCGTCCAGGACGCGCACGAGTGGAGCGGGGTCTCCTCGTGGTGATGTGTCCAGGCCGCCAGGCCCTGACGTTGCAACAACGGCAAAAGGGGACGCCTCAATCCACTTTCGATAGATCGGATGCAGGAAGTCGACTTCCTTCCTGACAGATGCCTCGCCAACTGAACCGAATAGAGCATCTAACTCTTCGGCAGAGCGGATGGTGTGATTTTTCATATGCTTTGACGCTTATCGGATGAAAGGGGCTCCGATTTCTTTCGTTAAATTCATATCCATGTAGTAAAAATTTGCCGAGCAAAATTGAGAATATGTGGAGTGGATTCTGCGCGCCAACCCCCTTGCTGCTGCGGCTGTCGGCAACAGTAACGCCCAGGCCGGATCACACCAATCTGTGCCCAGTCATCAGCGCCGGTAATCCTCTTCCCGCTGGTGGCGCACGGCGCCCACCACCACCTGGTCGCCGATGATGTCGAAGAGGACGACGTAGCCGGTGCCGCCGAAGGGCACGACCAGTTCACGGGACCGGCCATTGCCCAGGTCGGCCTTGCGGCAGGTGTATGGGGACCAGGCCAGCAGACGCAGACCTTCCCGGAGCGCGTCAAGTGCCCGTTGCGGGGTGGACCAATCCGGCGTGTGGCTGTTGAGCTCACGCTCGATGGCAAAGTCTTCCAGTCGCCGCAGGTCGGCCATGGCCTGCGGCGATAGGGTGACCGTGTACGTGGTCACTGGCGGGAGCGGTTGGCCGCCTGGTTGCGGGCGGCATCGAGGCGCCCCTGCAAGTCGGCCATGGCCTCATCCACCGACAGACCACCGCCTTCGTGCTTCCAGCGCTCGATGGCCGCCTCGCCGCGGGCCACGAATTCGGCCTGGCTGCGTCGCCACGAGGCGGCCGAAACCACGGCTTCTTCGATGAACTGGGTCAGCGTCTCGCCTTCACGCAGCACGGCCTCAACTTCAGACCGGACTTCGGGCTTGACGCGGATGGGAGGAAAGGTGGCGGAGCGCATGGCTTCAAATGTATAGCAAACGTGCTGCAGCCGCCGGAACGTTCTACCCGGCGACCACCGGCACCACCACCGCCTTGCGCCCGCCGATGAAGGGCGTGACCGCCACGCGTTCGGCCGCGGCGCTGGCATCCAGGCCGATTTCGGCGTCGTCGAGGTAGCAGCCGGGGTCTTCGGCCCAGGGGTCGCCGGTGACCTGCTGGGCGCGCACGCGGGTGTTGCCGCCGCAGATGGCGAAGTGCTGGCACTGGGCGCAGCGGCCGCCGACGGCGCGGGGCTTCTGTTTGAGGCCGGCCATCAGCGGGTCGCTGGTGTCGGCCCAGATGGCGCCGAAGGGGCGCTCGCGCACGCTGCCCAGGGGGTGGTGCCACCACATGGTGTCGGGGTGGACGATGCCGAGGTTGTCGATGTTGGCGACGTTGACGCCGCTGGCGTTGCCGCCCCAGGCTTCGAGGTGGCGGTGCAGGTCGTCGGCCCAGCGGGGGAAGCGTTCGCGCACCCACTGCAGGAGGTAGACGCCGTCGGCGTCGTTGTTGCCGGTGACGTACTCGCGCTCGCTGCCGGCCTGGGCGTCGCGCCAGGCGGTGTCGAAGAGCAGGTCCATCGCCTGGCGGGTGGCGATGAAGTGGGCATCGCGGCCGCGGTGGATGTTGCCGCGCCCGGCGTAGTTGAGGTGGGAGAAGTAGAACTTCTCGGCGCCCTCGTCGCGCATGAGCTGCAGCAGCGCGGGCAGCTCGCCGGCGTTGAGGTCGGTCATGGTGTAACGCAGGCCGACCTTGACGCCGCGCTGGTGCAGGTGGCGCACGGCAGCCAGGCTGCGGTCGAAGGCGCCCTCCAGCCGGCGGAAGCGGTCGTGCACCGCGCCGATGCCGTCCAGGCTGATGCCGACGTAGTTGAAGCGCGCGCGGGCGACGCGGTTGGCCATCGGCGCGTCGATGAGCGTGCCGTTGGTGGACAGGCCGACGTAGAAGCCCATGACCTTGGCGCGGTCGGCGATGTCGAAGAGGTCGGGCCGCAGCAGGGGCTCGCCGCCGGAGAGGATGAGCACGGGCACGCGGGCGGCCTTGAGGTCGTCCATGACGCCGAAGACCTCGGCGGTGTCGAGCTCGCCGCTGTACTCGTGGTCGGCCGAGAGCGCGTAGCAGTGCTTGCAGGTAAGGTTGCAGCGGCGGATCAGGTTCCAGATGACGACGGGGCCCGGCAGCGCGGCGCCGCGGCGTGCGGGCAGGGCGGGGTAGACGCCGCTGCGCTCGGCGGCAGCGAGGTCGCGCAGGTAGTGGGAGATGCGGAACATGGGGTGCCTTCGAGGGAATGCCTTCGATTCAGCCGGCGTGGGCCAACCTCAGCCCGGTCTTCTTGAGGATCTCGGTGGAGTACAGGATGTCGTGGCCGTGGCAGGCGTCGCCCAGCAGGTCGCGCAGCCGCTCGGCCTGGGCCTGCACCTCGGCGCGGTTGCGCCCGTGCAGCATGGCGAAGAGGTTGTAGGGCCAGAGCGGGCGGTGGCGCGGGCGGCGGTAGCAGTGGCTGACGCCGGGCAGGGCGCCGATGCGCTCGCCCAGGGCCTCGACCTGCGCGTCGTCGACGTCCCAGACCGTCATGCCGTTGGCCGTGAAGCCCAGCGCGTAGTGGTTGGGCACCGCGCCGATGCGGCGGATCAGCCCCTGCGCGAGCATGCTGCCCAGGCGCTCGCGCACCGCTTCGGCGCTGACGCCGAGCATGGCGCTGACGGCTTCGTAGGGCTGCTGCAGCAGCGGCAGGCCGCCCTGCGTGGCGGTGATCAGGGCGTGGTCGAAGTCGTCCAGCTCCACCGGGGCCTGAGCGCCCGCCGGGGCGCGAATCGTGCCCTCGCTGGCGGCGGGGACGGGGCAGCGTGGGGCGGGCGCGTCGGGCAGCAGCGGCAGGCGCAGCTCGACGAAGAATTCGCGCTCCTTCGGGAAGGCGTAGACCGCCAGCCCGGTTTCGGCCTGGATGGCCGCCAGCACCGCGTCCGCCGCGGCGGTGGAGGCCGCGCCGACGACGAACCACATGTTCAGCGCGTGCTCGCGGCGGTAGTTGTGCGCCACCTCGGGGTGGGCGTTGACGAGGGCGACCACCTCGGCCCAGCGTCCGGCCGGTTCGGCGGGGACGGACAGGGCGGCGAGCACGAAGCGCCCGCCGGCCCGCTCGATCTGGAACAGCGGGCCGAAGCGGGTCAGCACGCCCGCGGCCAGCAGCGCGTGCAGGCGCTCGATCAGCCCGTCTTCGCCGAGGCCGAGCTCGGCGCCGACCTGCGCGAAGGGCCGGTCGCTGAGCGGGAAGCCGCCGTGCAGCCGGTCGATCAGGCGCAGGTCGAGGGGGTCCAGCGAGGCCTGGGCGGCGCCTTCAGGCCGACGCATGCTGCACCTCGCGCTGCATCGTGGGGGCGAGGTGGCCGGCGCCTGCCATCGGGGTCGATTCGGCCAGCCGGTCGCGGAAGCGCCTGGCGCCGGTCTGCTTGAAGCGGCGGCGCGAGAACAGCACCAGGCGCTCGCAGTCGGCCAGGCCGCAGGGCGCGATGGCGGCGTCGAGCAGCTGCTGCACCGCCTCGCGGCTGCGGCCGTGGACCATGCAGTAGAGGTTGTAGCGCCACAGCGGGGCGCGCTCGCGGCGGTAGGCCAGCGTCACGCCGGGGGTGCGCGCCAGCGCGGCGCCGCAGGCGTCGACGCGGTCGTCGGGCACGTCGAAGACGGTCATCGCGTTGGCGTTCCAGCCCAGCTCGTGGTGGCGCACGACGGTGCCGAAGCGGCTGAGCGTGCCGGCGTGCAGCCACCTGGCGAGGGCGTCGAGCACCGCCTCGGGCGTGCGGCCCAGTCGCTCGGCCCAGCGGTCGAAGGGCCGCGGCTCCAGCGGCAGGCCGGCCTCGACCTGCGCGGCCAGGGGCCAGTCGGCCGCATCGACGGCGGGGGCCGGTTGGCCGGCCTGGCCAGCCGGGCTGAGGCGGCGGTGGCCGCCGCCGTTCAAGTCGAAGCCCAGGTCGATGCGGTAGGGCCGCAGCATGCGCAGGCGCAGCGCGGCCAGGCCGGTGGCGGCCTCGAGCGCGTCAATCGCGGCGTCCACCGCGCCGCGGTCGCGCCCGGTCATCACGAACCAGAGGTTGAAGCGGTGCTCGCGCTCGTAGTTGTGGTTCACGCCCGGGTGGGCCGAGACGACGGCGGCCACCGCCTCCAGCCGCTCGGGCGGCACCGCCATCGCCGCCAGCGTACCGGCCCCGCCGGCGCCGGCCGCGAAGACGCCGCCGATGCGGCTCAGGCTGCCATCGTCGAGCAGGCCGCGGTAGCCCGCCAGCACCTGTTCGGTGGGCAGCGACAGCGCCTGGGCGATCACCGCGAAGGGCTCGCGCTTCAGCGGGAAGTCGTGCTGCCAGGGGTTGAGCAGCGCCAGGCGCAGGCCCTCGGGCGCGGAAACAGCGAGTGTCATGGTCGATCCCCCCGATCGATGCGTGGTCAGAAGCCCAGCCGGGCGGACCGGGCGGTGAAGAAGATGCCGCTGGGGGCGTCCAGCGCCAGCTCGGCCGTCGGCTCGATGCGCTGGGTGTCGTAGACCGTCACCCGGTTGGCGTCGCGCGCGCTGATCCACACCGACTCGCCGCGCGGCGTGAACTCCAGGTGCAGGACGGCCTTGCCGGGCTCGATGGTGCGGACCACGCGGCGCTGCTGCGTGTCGATGACCTGCACGCGGTGGTAGTCCGGCACCGCGAAGTTGACCCAGACCTGGCGGCCGTCCGGGCGGGCGATCACGAACACCGGCTGGCCGGCCACCGGGATGCGGCCCACCTCCTGCCAGGTCGTGGTGTCCACCACCAGCACCTCGTGGCGGCCGATGGCGGGCAGGTAGGCGTGCCGCCCGGCGACGGCCCAGCCGCGCAGGTGCGGCATCTTGAACACCGGCAGCGGCTGCTCGCCGCGGCCGTAGCCGCCCAGGATGCGGCGCACCTGCGGCGTCTCGTCCCAGAGGTCGACCATCGCCAGGCCATCCTCACCGAAGAGGCCGGCGATGTAGTGCCGCCCGTCGGGCGTCACCAGCGCGTCGTAGGGCTGGCGGCCGATGCCGTCCAGCCGCGTGATGCGCGGGTGGGCGACGTCGCTGAGGTCGGCGATGCAAATCGCGTCGGCGTCGAAGAGGCTGTAGGCGAAGCGCCGGCCCGGCAGGTCCACCAGGCCGACGACGCGCGAGAGCTTGCCGGGCTGCTTGACCGCATCGATCGGCGCCGGCAGGTCGGCCACCAGCGCCAGCGTCTGCGCGTCGAAGACCTTGATGCCGCCGGGCGTGTAGTTCTGCGCCGCCACCAGCGTGCCGTCGGCCGAGATGGCGCCGCCGATGGAGTTGCCGGCCTGCATCACGCGCGCCACCAGCCGGCGCGTCAGCAGATCGACCTTGCTCAGGCCGCCGTCGCGCCCGAAGACGAAGGCGTAGCGCTGGTCGCGCGAGAACACCACCGAGGCGTGCGAGAGGTCGCCCAGGCCGCCGACCTTGCCGAGCAGGCGGCGCGAGCTGGTGTTGACGAGGGCGAGGCTGCCGCTGGCGCGCTCGATGACGACGCCCAGGTCGCCCGTGCCCATCAGGGCGGAGTCGGCTGTGGCGGCCCCGCTGGCGGCGTCGGGCGCGACTGCCGCGCAGCCGCTCCAGGCCAGCGGCAGCGCCAGGCCGCCCAGCAGGCAGGCGCGCCGGTTCATCGCGTTCATCGTGCACCCTCCTGCGGGAAGCCCGCGGCCAGCCGCTCGGCGATCCACTGCGCCTCGGGCTCGCTGAGCATGGAGCGCCAGCCGGGCATCGGTGTGCCCAGGCGGCCCTGGTAGATCGTGATCGCCAGGCCTTCGAGCGATTTGTCGGCCAGCGCCTCGCGGGTGAGCGCCGGGCCCAGGCCGCCGGTGAGCTGCATGCCGTGGCAGGAGCCGCAGTCCTGGCGGACCATGCGGATCAGCTCGGCGCGGCGTGCGGGGCTCGGTGCTGAGACGTCGGGGGCGGGCATCGGCGCGGCGGCGTTGGCGGTCAGCGCGGCCAGCAGCAGGGGGCCGCCGCCCAGCACACGCGCCAGGCCGAAGCCCTGAGGGGTCTGTTCGAGTCGCTGCGCCGTCACCGCCGGTCTTCCTGCGCCGCGTCCCGCTGGCCCCGACAAGAGGCCGCGTCCGGCGTCGATCGCATGATCGGCATCAAGTCCGGCGGTGGCGATGAACTGGTTCAAGAATCCGCCGGGCCTATCCGCCAGGCCTCTCGGGGGGGACCCGCAAAGCACAACGCCGGGCCACCTGCGTGGCCCGGCGTTGCCGAGGGACAAGAGAAAAGGGGGGCCGAGGCCGCAGCCTCAGCCCTGGCCGATCAGCTCTTCAGGATGAACTCGACGGCCGATTTCAGGTCGGCGTCGTTGATCTTCTCCGGCGGGTTGGCCAGCATCGGCACCGGGCCGAAGCTGCCCGAGCCGCCCTTGCGGACCTTGTCGCTGAGCTTGGCGACCACGTCCTGGCCCTTGTACTTGGCGGCGATGTCCTTGAACGAGGGGCCGACGACCTTCTTGTCCTTGGCGTGGCAGGCCATGCAGCCGGCCTTGGTCATCGCCTCTTCGGGGCTGGCCCAGGCGCCGGCCGAGGCCAGCGCGAGGCCGGCGGCGGCCATCACGAGAACTGCTTTCATGGGGAACCTCGCTCAGTAGATGTCGTGCTGGGTGTTGTAGACGTTGAAGTGGCCCGTCGGCGTGATCAGGCGCGGGTCCTTGATCACGGCCTTGAGCTTGAGCGTCTTGTCGTCGACCACCACGATGGCGCTTTCCTTGTTCTTGGCGCTCCACACCGAGAACCAGACCTCGTCGCCGGCCTTGTTGTACTCGGGCTGCACGACGCGCTTGGCGCCGTCGTCCTTCAGGTCGGCCCATTCGGCGATCGGCAGCACGGTGTAGCCCTTGTCGAGGGCCTTCACGTCGTAGACCGCGACCGACTGCGACAGCTTCGGATCCGGGTTCAGCGGCGTGTCCACGTACAGGTGCTGGCTCTTCGGGTGGCTCTTCAGGAAGAGGTTGCCGCCGCCCTGGCCCTTGATCGTCGCCACGACCTTGAAGGCCTGCGCCTTGTGCTTGACCGGGTCGGTGCCGATCAGGGAGATCGTCTCGTCACCCAGGTGGCCGGTGGACCACACCGGGCCGAACTGCGGGTGCACGAAGTTGGCGCCGCGGCCCGGGTGCGGGATCTTGCCCACGTCGATCAGCTGGGTCAGCTTGCCTTCCTTCAGGTCCACCGCGGCGATCTTGTTGGACTGGTTGGCCGCCACCATGAAGTAGCGCCCGGTCGAGTCCATGCCGCCGTCGTGCAGGAAGCGCGCGGTGCCGATCTCGGTGGTCTTGAGCGCGTCCAGGTTCGAGTAGTCCACCAGCAGGGTCTTGCCGGTTTCCTTCACGTTGACGACGAACTCGGGCTTGTAGTGCGAGGCCACGATCGAGGCCACGCGCGGCTCGGGGTGGTACTCCTGCTTGTCCACGGTCATGCCGCGGGTGCCCACGATCTTCAGCGGCTCCAGGGTGTCGCCCTTCATGATCGTGTACTGCGGCGGCCAGTAGCTGCCGGCAATCGCGAGCTTGTCCTCGTAGCCCTTGTACTTGGAGGTGTCCACCGAGCGGGCTTCCAGACCGACGCGGATTTCGGCCACGTTGTCGGGCTTCTCCATCCACAGGTCGATCATGTTGATCTTGGCGTCGCGCCCTATCACGAAGAGGTAGCGGCCCGAGGCGGACAGGCGGCTGATGTGCACCGCGTAGCCGGTCTTGACGATGTTGATGATCTTCTTGGTGTCGCCGTCGATCAGCGCCACCTCGCCGGAGTCACGCAGCGTGGTCGAGAAGATGTTCTGGATGTTGTAGCTGTTCATCTTCTTCGTCGGCCGCTGCGCCGGCGGGACGATGACCTTCCAGGTCGACTTCATCTGCTCCATGCCCCACTCCGGCGGCTGCGGAGGGTCCTGCTGGACGTAGCGGGCCATGATGTCGACGGTCTTCTCGTCCATCTCGCCCGAGGTCAGCCAGTTCGGCATGCCCGCGGCCGAGCCGTAGGCGATGAAGATCTTCAGGTAGTCGGTGCCCTTGCCGATCGTGATGTCCGGCGTCAGCGGCTTGCCGGTGGCGCCCTTGCGCAGCACGCCGTGGCAGCCGGCGCAGCGCTCGAAGTAGGTCTTGCGCGCCAGGTCGAACTCGGCCTGCGTCATCGGCGGGGCCTTCGGGTTCGTCGACTGGTACATCGGCTCGTTGGCCAGCGGCGAGGTGCCGGCCTGGTAGTTCATCTCGGGCTGCGAGACGTTCTTCTTGTCCTCGGCCTGCACGGTCGGTGCCAGCGAGAACACCGCCAGCGCCACGGCGGCCAGACGGTACAGGGGGGATCGGTTCATGGTGAGGGTCGCTCCATCTTCGTGGGTGGGCCACCGGCACGCCGGGGCCTGTGCAGCGCTGGGACACACCCGTCCCGCCCAGGCGGCCATGCCCCGGGGTGACGAGCGGCTCGATGGGGGCTGCAGGCTTCCTCACGAGCGAGCCCATGGTCGGCGCCGGGTCCGGCGATGTCCTTGAACTGGTTCAAGCCCGCAGGGGGGCGTTGCGCCGGGGTGTCGCTCACCCCTCCCGATGTCTTGACACTTGCCAAGAGGCCGACCGCATGGCTTCCGATGGATCAGGGGGGCGTGGCGCGCGGCGCCAGCCCGCAGGCCACCAGCGCCGCGAACTCGCCCGCTGGCAGCGGACGGCTGAAGAGGTAGCCCTGGTAGGCCTCGCAGCCCATGGCGGCGAGGAAGTCGCGCTGCTCGGCGGTCTCCACCCCCTCGGCGATCACCTCCAGGCCCAAGGTGCGTCCGAGCGCGACCACCGTCTGCGCGATCGCCGCGTCGTTGGGCGATTCGAGCATGTTGCGCACGAAGGTCTGGTCGATCTTGAGCTGGTCCAGCGGCAGCCGGCGCAGGTAGTTCAGCGACGAGAAGCCGGTGCCGAAGTCGTCCAGCGAAAAGCCGATGCCCTGCGCCTTCAGCGCCGCCATCTTCGTCGCCACGGCGTCCACATCGTGGGCCAGCAGGCTCTCGGTCAGCTCCAGCTTCAGCCGCCGCGGGTCGATGCCCGCTTCGTGCACCCGCGTCAGCACGCGATCGACGAAGTCCGGCTGCGCGAACTGCGAGGCGCTCACGTTCACCGCCAACTGCAGCTGCGCGGTGTGGCCCTCGCGGCTCCAGGCCGCCAGGCGCAGGCAGGCGCTGCGCAGCACCCAGTCGCCCAGCGCCGGCATCAGCCCGCAGCGCTCGGCCAGCGGGATGAACTCGACCGGCGAGACGAGCCCGCGCTGCGGGTGCTGCCAGCGCGCCAACGCCTCCGCGCCGATCACCCGCTGCTCCGGGTCCACCTGCGGCTGGAAGTGCAGCTGCAGCTCGTCGTTGAGCAGCGCGCGCTTGAGCTCGTCGTGCGCCTCGTCGCGCTCGACCAGGTCGGCCTGGATCACCCACAGCGCGGCGTAGATCAGCAGCGCCACGCCGACGTTGACGGTCCAGACCTCGCGGCGGCGCACCTCCTCCGGGATCGCCAGGATCGTGTGCGTCCCGACGTTCAGGCTGGCGAACACGCACCAGGTCACCAGGAAGAGCAGCGGCACGCCGTGGCGCAGCCAGGGCGGCTCCTCGCGCACCAGCAGCACGGACATCAGCGCATAGCCCAGCAGCCAGCTGTGCGCCGATCGGGGGATGTCCGGCGTGGGCAGGTCGATCAGCCCCGCGTTGAGCGTCATGACCCCGTACATCACCGCGCTCAGCAAGTAGGTGGCGCGGCGCAGCTGCCAGCGCTGGACCAGCCGCAGCGTCCACAGCGCCAAGGCGATGCTGCCCACATCCAGCGGCACGATGGCCCAGAGGTCGTGCAACGCAAAGAGCGCGCCCCAGTACGAGCACAGCAGCAGCGTGAAGCCGCAGCCCAGCGTCAGCATGCGGTGCACCCGCCGCTCGTGCAGCGACGCACTCTCGCCCGGCTTCAGGTCACGGGGCATGGGCCGCTCCCGCGGACACGCTGGGGCGTGCCGCCGCCGCCCCGTCAGAAATCGATCGGTGGAACGTGGGGATCATGGCGTTCTCGCTTTTCTGCCGCGCGTGTGCCGATGCTGCCCTGACACCGCCGGTCGGCCCGGTCTGGTCGCTCGGGCCAGCCAGATTTAGATGAACGCAGTATGCCGGCCGGGGTTTTCCCGAGGCTGTCGTCTCACCGACGCCACAGTCCCGTGAACTCAGGCAGCATGGACGGCGCCACTTCCACCGTCCCACTGCCCGACCATGCAGCTCATCGTCTCCCCCCGCGCCCCCAACCCGCGCCGCGTGCGCATGTTCATCGCCGAGAAGGGCGCCGCGCTGCCCGACATCCCCCTGCAGACCCTCGACCTCACGCGCGGCGACCACCGCAGCGCCGAGTTCAAGGCGCTCAACCCCATGGCCCGCGTGCCCGTGCTGCTGCTCGACGACGGCCGCGCCCTGTCCGAGACCCGCGCGATCTGCACCTACCTCGAAGGCCTGGCCCCCGAGCCCAACCTGATGGGCCGCGACGCCACCGAGCGCGCCTTCATCGAGATGGCCGACCGCCGCATGGAGCTGGGCCTGATGGCCACCGCCGCCAACTGGATCCGCCACGGCCACCCCGGCCTGGCGAACCTCGAACAGCCCCAGTTCCCCGACTTCGCCGCCTCCCAGAGCGAGAAGCTGCGCGGCCTGGTCGCCTGGCTCGACGGTGAACTGGCCCAGCAGCCCTACATCGCCGGCGAGCGCTTCACCATCGCCGACATCACCGCCTTCTGCGGCCTCGAATTCGCCCGCGGCCTGATGAAGTTCCGCCCCGGCGAGGCGGGCCTCGCCCACCTGCAGGCCTGGCGCGACCGCATCGCGGCGCGCGAGAGTGCGACGGCGGGGGCGTGAGACCCCCCGTGTCCAACGGGTGCGGCCTCCGCTAGGCTTCGCGTTCATGCAGATTCAGTTCCTCGCCCCGCTGCTGGCGCTGACGGTGAGCGGGCTCCTGTGGGGCGGCGCGGCCTGCGCGCAGGCCCTCGCCCAGGCCCCCTCGCAGGCCCTCGTCCAGGCGCCGGTCCCGACCTTTGGCGATTCGCCCTGCGTGGAGCGGCCGGCCCCTCCCGCGTCGGGCCCGGATGGCAGCGCCACGCCGCCCGTGCCCACACGCCTCCCCGGGCTGCGCTACGAGTGCCATGGGGTGGTGGGCGGGCAGCCGCTGTTCGTCGGGCGAGCGGGGCCGGCCGATGCGCCGGTGCTGCTGCTGATTCATGGGCTGGGGCAGAACGCGCACACGGACTGGAGCGAGCCGGTGCAGTCGCTGGCGCGGGAGTACCAGCTGGTGGTGGTGGACCTGCCGGGCTTTGGCGCATCGCCGCCGCCGAGCGGGGCCTACTCGTTCACGACGCTGGGGCAGCAGCTGGCGCAGCTGGTGACGCGGCTGGCGCCGGGGCGGCGGGTGCACGTGGTGGGGCATTCGCTGGGCGGGGCGGTGGCGCTGCACTTGGCGCATCGGCACGCCGCGCTGGTGGACCGGCTGGTGCTGGTGGACGCGGCGGGCATCCTGCTCAAGCAGGTCTTCATGCGCCACCTGACCGCGCAGGCGGTGCCGGCCACGGGCGTGGCGCCGATCGACCAGATCGTCGGCCGGATCGGCGGGCGGCTGCGCGACCTGGGCAGCCTGCTCTTCCTGGGCCGGGACGACCGCTACGACATCACGCCCTGGCTGATCCAGAACCCCGGCGTGCGCAAGGCGCTGTTCGGCGGGATGGTGCAAACGGACGCGGCGCTGACGCTGGTGGAGCAGGACTTCACCGCCGCGCTGCGCGAGGTGACGCTGCCCACGACGCTGATCTGGGGCGAGGCGGACCGCATCGCGCCGCTGCGCACCGGGCGCGTCCTGGCCGCGCACCTGCCGCAGGCGCGGCTGTGGGTGATGGCTGGGGCCGGCCACACGCCGATGGCCGAGGCGCCGGCCGAGTTCAACCGCCTGCTGCGCGAGGCGCTGGCGGGCCCGCCGCCGCCGCGCAACGCCTTCGAGCCCGGTGCGGCCGCCGCCGCGGCGCCGAGCCAGGGTGACCTGGTCTGCCGCCAGCAGGACGGGCTGCGCTACAGCGGCCGCATCGAGAGCCTGACGCTGCAGGGCTGCCGCCAGGTGCGCATCGAGGGCGCGCGCATCGGCCGGCTGGTGCTGAGCGACGCGCTGGCCACGCTGGAGGACAGCTCGGTGGGCGGCGCGGCGGCGGTGGCGATCGACGCGCGCAACAGCGAGCTGATCGTGACCAACGCGCTGATCCGCGGGCGCACCGCGATCCGCGCCGAGAACAGCTGGTTCGACCTGGCGGGCGTGAGCCTGCGGGCCAGCGAGCGCGGCATGGACCTGCGCGACGGGCTGAGCCGCGCCTTCTTCTCGCTCAGCGAGTGGCAGGCGCCGGAGTACCGCGGCGATGCGCACTTCCTCTGGCCGCGCAGCGCGGCCGCGGCGCCGCCGTGAGCGCTTGGCGCTGGGCGCAGGGTCAGGCGCTGCGGCCGGGTTCGGCCGGGCCGAGCCGCACCTCGACGCCGAAGAGCTTGCCGTAGCGCAGCGCGATGTAGGCGTGCTCGCGCATCAGTCCCTCGACGCGGGCGGATTCGCGCTGCAGCAGCGCCTCGGCGATGAGCTGGTGCTGCATCTGCGCCAGCTGCAGCTTGCGGAACTCGGCGGCCAGGGCGTGGCGGTCGATCACCAGCGAGTCGGCCGAGGCGAAGGGCAGGTGGTTGTTGCGTGCGATGGCGTCGGCCACCACGCGGCTGCCCGCGGCGTCGACGATGGCGCGGTGGAAGCGCTCGTTGAGGCGGCTCCAGCGGCCGATGTCCTCCTCGGTCAGGTGGCCCTTGGCGAGCACCGCATCGCCCTCGTCCAGCGCCGCCTGCAGCTCGCTGGCCACCTCGGGCGGCACGCCGCGCTCGGCCAGGCGGCGCGCGGCCAGGCCCTCCAGCACGCCGCGCAGCTCCAGCGCGCAGAGCACGTCGGCCTCGGAGAAGGCCCGCACCGCGAAGCCGCGCTTGCCGCTGCGCTCGAGCAGCCCCTCCTGCTCCAGGGTGCGAAAGGCCAGCCGCACGGGGGTGCGCGAGACGCCCAGCGCCTCGGCCACTGGGATTTCGGCCAGCCGCGCGCCGGCGGGGTAGTGCCCGTCGATGATCAGCCGGCGCAGCGTGGCGACCAGGCTGAGCGACTCGCTGCCCGGCGCCTCGTCGGATTCGTCGGCGTCTGTGGCCGGCCCTGCGGGCAAATCTGGATCCAAAAGTGCCATCAAATATCCTTTGGTCGCCGTATCATTCAAAAATTGGATCCAATCAAGCAAGGAGACAGCGCCCCATGTTCCCGAAAAACGCCTGGTACGTGGCCTGCACGCCCGACGAAATCGCCACCGACCAGCCCCTGGGCCGCACGATCTGCGGCGAGCGTCTGGTGTTCTACCGCAATGCGCAGGGCGAAGCCACTGTGCTGGAGGATTTCTGTCCCCACCGCGGTGCACCGCTCTCGCTGGGGCGCGTCTGCGAGGGCCAGCTGGTCTGCGGCTACCACGGCCTGACGATGGGCTGCGAGGGCCGCACGGTGAGCATGCCGGGGCAGACGGTGGAGCGCTTCGCGCCGGTGCGCCGCTTCCCCTGTGCCGAGCGGCATGGCTTCATCTGGGTCTGGCCGGGCGAGGCGGCGAAGGCGGACGTGGCCGCGATCCCCGACTTCGAATGGTCCGGCAACCCCGAGTGGGCCTACGGCGGCGGGCTGTACCACATCGCCTGCGACTACCGCCTCATGGTCGACAACCTGATGGACCTGACGCACGAGACCTACGTGCACGCCACCAGCATCGGCCAGCCCGAGATCGACGAGACGCCCTGCGAGACCCACCGCGAGGGCGACACCGTCATCACCCAGCGCCACATGAGCGGGATCCAGGCGCCGCCGTTCTGGCAGATGGCGATGCGCATGAACGGCATGGACCCGATGCAGACGGTGGACCGCTGGCAGGTCTGCCGCTTCAGCCCGCCCAGCCACGTGATGATCGACGTCGGCGTGGCCCTCGCCGGCCACGGCGGCTACCAGGCCGCGCCGGAGTTCAAGACCGCCAGCACGGTGGTGGACTTCATCACCCCCGAGACCGAGACCTCGATCTGGTACTTCTGGGGCATGGCCCGGCGCTTCCAGCCCGGCGACGCCGAGCTGACCACGCAGATCCGCGACGGCCAGGGCCGCATCTTCGCCGAGGACCGCGAGATGCTGGAGCGCCAGCAGTCCAACCTGCTGCGCTGGCCCGAGCGCCGCCTGATGACGCTGAACATCGACGCCGGTGGGGCGCACGCGCGCCGCATCATCGACCGGCTGGTGACGGCGGAGCGGGCGGGCTGATCGGCGGGGATCGGCCGGGATTGGCCGGGGTCGATCGGCGGAAGTTGGGTGGCCCGCTGTCCTTCCCCTGGTGGACAGACAGCCGGGCCGGGGCGGGCGACGATGGCGGCGGACCATCACACCGAGGAGACCCGCATGCCCGCGCTGCCCGAACGCATCCGCGCCGCCGCCCTGCGCAGCCAGCAGGATCTGGCCGACGAGACCACGCCCCTGCTGCGCAACGCCTGGTACGTGGCGGCGCTGTCCAGCGAGGTCGGCCGCAGGCCGCTGGCGCGGCGGCTGCTGGACGTGCCGGTGCTGCTGTTTCGCAAGCTGGACGGCACGGCGGTGGCGCTGGAGGACCGCTGCGCGCACCGCTCCTTTCCGCTGTCGCGCAGCGCGCTGGAGGGCGACACGGTGGTCTGCGGCTACCACGGCGCGCGCTACGACTGCGAGGGGCGCTGCGTGCAGGTGCCCTCCCAGGCGCAGGTGCCGCCCGGGGCGCTGGTGCGCCACTTCGCGCTGCACGAGGCCGGCCACCTGCTGTGGATCTGGATGGGCGACCCGCAGCAGGCCGACCCGGCCCTGCTGCCGCAGCAGCCCTGGATGACCGACCCGGGCTGGGTCGCCTCGACCGAGCGGATGCACCTGAAGGCCAGCTACGTGCGCCTGCACGAGAACCTGCTGGACCTGACGCACCTGAGCTTTCTGCACGCGCGCAGCTTCGGCACGCCGGACTACGCCACCGCCCCCTTTGAGACCCAGCTGGATGAGGCCGCCGGCCGCTTCACCCTGCTGCGCAGCGTCGTGCCCACCCGCCTGCCGCCGCTGTGGGCCCAGCCCACCGGGCTGGACGGTGTGGACGCGGCGCGCATCGCCGAATCCACCTTCCACAGCCCGGCGCTGCACGTGGTCGCGGTGCGCTTCTACGCCTGCGACCGGCCGCAGGCCGAGCAGCCGCTGATGGCGATTCGCACCGCGCACCTCGTGACGCCGGAGACGGCCACGCGCACGCACTACTTCATCCAGCACGCGCGCAACTTCGCCCGCGAGGACGAGGGCGTCACCGCCTTCATGCACCGCCACCTGCTGGCCGCCTTCCAGGAGGACGTGGACGGCCTGGAGGCCATCGAGGAGCGGCTGGCCGATTACCCCGAGCGCCAGCCGGAGATCTCCTTCCAGGCCGATCGGGCCTCGCTGGCGATGCGGCGCTGGCTGCTGCGCCAGGCCCAGGCGGAGGCCGAGGCGCCTCGGGCGTTGGCCGGCTGATGCCAGCGCGGGCCTCAGGCCGCCAGCCGGGCCAGCGCCACCCGGCTGGACAGGCCGAGCTTGGCGTAGGCGCGCTGGCGCAGCGTGGCCACGGTGGAGGCGGCCACGCCCAGGTCGGCCGCGGTGCCGTCCTGCGTCATGCCGATGGCCAGGCGGGCGCAGACCTCGCGCTCGCGCTCGCTGAGCTGCGGGGCGCGCTGGCGCAGGCGCTCGCGCGC
>Ga0228698_1000189_pt1 | contig 57245 bp, 50 predicted proteins | sample McNCre117_Aug_MG_FD_178015 | JGI IMG/M metagenome (GOLD analysis project Ga0228698, IMG submission 178015) | Freshwater microbial communities from McNutts Creek, Athens, Georgia, United States - 1-17_Aug_MG | ecosystem: Environmental > Aquatic > Freshwater > Creek | place: USA: Georgia... | reverse complement strand
GCCCACACGCCGGCCGTGCTGCTGGCGGCGGTGTCGTCAGCGCTGATGCTGGGCGCGCTGGGCCTGCTGCTGTCGGTGCACATCAAGCAGCTTGAGAACTTCGCAGGCACGATGAACTTCGTGATCTTTCCGATGTACTTCATGTCCACCGCGCTGTACCCGCTGTGGAAGCTTGAAGAATCGGGCGCGGCCTGGGTGTACCAGATCGCCCGCTTCAACCCCTTCACCCATGCTGTCGAGTGGATGCGCTTTGCCATGTACGGCAAGGACGCCGGCTGGTCACCCGCCGTGGTGCTGGCCACGCTGGCCCTGTGCTTCGCACTGGCAGCCTGGGGCTACGACCCGCAGCGTGGCTTTGGCGCCCTGACCAAGCGGCCCGGCCCGCCCTGATGAAAGACACCCCATGAGCTGGCTATCCGCCCTGCAACGGCGCCCGCGCGCGCCGGTCGACAACGCTCCCCTGGTCGAGCCCATCTGGTTTGAATGGCTCACGCTGGGCGGCATGCTGGTGTTTGGCAGCTGGCTGCTGGGCGTGCGCGGCGTGTGGGCGCTGCTGCTTTCAAGTGATCCCACCGGCCTCACGCTGGTGATCATCGTGGTGTTTCTGGCCAGCACGCTGTGGTGCGGCGCCCGCAGCCGCGAGCTGCAACGCCAGCGTCAGTTGCTGAATGACGTGCGCACCGGCCGTGGCCGCAGCGGCTGGGCGCACGATTACCTCAGCGCCCTGGGCCGCAGCGGCCAGGCCCGCCCGCGTGACGACAGCGCGCCACTCGATCTGCTGCTGGAGGCGGCGCAAGGCCCGCACCACACGGCCTGGTGGGTCAATGGCATCCAGCTCAAGCTGGGCCTGCTGGGCAAGGTCATCGGCTTTTCGGTGCTGGCGCTGCAGATCGGCAACATTCAAAGCTTTGACGCCTCGCAATCCCAAGACCTGCTCAAGAGCCTCACCTCCGGCCTGGGCATCGCCCTGCTGACCACCATGGTGGGCCTGGTGGGCAACATCCTGCTGGGCCTGCAGCTCACCCGGCTGGATCGTTATGCCGACGCCCTGATCGCAGACTGTCAGCGAGAAGGCTTGAGACTCCCCCCCGAAGCGCCTGCGGCGCCTCCCCCCCAGGGGGGCACCGCCAGCGGCCTGGCAAAGCCAGATCCGCGGCAGTCACTGGGTTAAGCCATGGCGCGCAACCGCCGCAGCCGCGAGGCTGAAGTCGATCCGTTCTATGACATGTTGTTCAACATGCTCATCGCGTTCGTCTTCTGCTTCATCATCGCGCTGCTGGCCATGAACCCCAAGGCGCTCAAGACGGGTGATATCCCGGCCAAGGCCGAGTTCATCATCACGGTCAGCTGGCCCGACATGAACCCCAATGACATCGACACCTGGGTGCAAGACCCGGGTGGCAACCTGGTGTGGTTCCGGGCCCGCGAAGCCGGCCTGATGCACCTTGACCGCGATGACCGGGGGCTGGCCAACGACACCATCGTGGTCAACGGCAAGAGCATCGTGAACCCGCTCAATCAAGAGGTGGTCACGCTGCGCGGCATCGCCATGGGTGAGTACACCGTCAACGCCCATTACTACGACTCGAAAGACGGCCAACCGGTCGAGGTCACCGTCTCGGTGGTCAAGGTCAATCCCAAGGCCGAAGTGGTCTATTACGGCACGCTCACCCTGGCCCGCAAGGGCGACGAAGCCACCGCCGTGCGCTTCACCATCCTGCCCGATGGCAGCGTGACCAATGTGAACACGCTGCCCAAATCACTGGTGCAAAAACTATGACGCTTGCTCTGACCCTTTCATTCGCGGCCCTGGTGCTGCTGTGCACCCTGGCGCTGTTGTGGTCACGCTGGCCAGGCTGGCTCAAAGGCCTGCTGGTGGCCGGCGTCACCGTGATGTACTTCTGGGGCAACGACGTGGCCCACAACCTGGGCGGCTGGCCCAGCCCCGACGCCCTGCCCGAGCGCTTTGCGCTGCTGGCTGTCGTGATCGAAGAGCCCAGCGCCAAGACCAGCGGCGCGTTGTACCTGTGGGTCAACGCCATCGAAGGCGGCAAGCCGGTGGCCCAGCCCCGCGCCTACAAACTGCCCTACACCAAGGACCTGCACGCGCTGCTCAATGAAGGCATGAAGAAGGCTCGGCAGGGCGTGAGCCAGATGGGCACCGCCGAGCCCAAGCGTGGCAAGAAGGGCCTGAGCTGGCTGCGCCCCGGTGCCGACGAGCAGGAGGTCAAGATCCGCGACCTGCCCGCTCCCCAGCTGCCAGAAAAATAACACAAGGCAGACGCGACATGTGGCGCACACATCACCCCTCAAGCCTGCCGGGCCTGGCCCTGGCCGCCAGTCTGGCCGCTTGCTCGGGCCCGCCGGCCAGCACCTCTTACTTTCCGCTGGAGGCCGGCCACCAGTGGGCTTACGACCAGCTCAGCGAATGGGAAAACAACACCCTGGACCACGAAAGAGTGGTGCTGGGCACCCAGGGCGAGCAATCGCTGGAATCGGGCGGGAAGGCCTGGCGCCGGCGCAGCGAAACCGGCGTCGATTACTGGCTGCGCGCCGATGACACCGGCATCTACCGCGTGGCCACCAAGACCGATCTTGAAGAAGCCCCGGCCACCGATGCCAAGCCACGCTACGTGCTCAAGACCCCGCTGGTGGTGGGCACCAGCTGGCAGGCCAGCACCACCACCTACCTGATGCGGCGCAATGCCGATTTCCCGCCCGAGATCCGCCACAGCCACAAGCCGGTCATCATGACCTACCGCATCGAAGCGCTGGGCGAAAAAGTCAGCACCCGCGCTGGCAACTTTGCCGACTGCATCCGTGTTGAGGGCCAGGCCACGCTCAAGATCTTTGCCGACCCGGTGGTGGGCTTCAAGGACATGCCCATCACCACCACCGAGTGGTATTGCAAGGGTGTGGGCCTGGTGAAGGTGGTGCGAAAGGAGCCTGCTGCGTCCACCTTCCTGATCGGCGGCACCATGACCCTGGAATTGACCGAATGGCAATGAAGCCTCCTACCTCACGCGGCCTGTCCAACCTGACTGGCCTGGTTCGCCCGCGCCGCCGCAGCCTGCTGGGGCTGGCGCCTGCGCTCGCGCTGGGCTCGGCCTGGGGTGCAGCACTGGCGCAGGCGCCGCAACGCTTTCCCACCCGGCCCATCACGCTTTGGCTGCCCTGGCCGGCTGGCGGCGCCACCGACCTGACCTTTCGCGTGCTGGTGGATGGTGCATCGCGCCGCCTGGGGCAAAAAATCCTGATCGAGAACAAGGGCGGCGCCAGCGGCACACTGGCCATGCCGGTGCTGCAACAGGCAGCCCCGGATGGCTACACCTTGGCGCAGATCCCGCAAACCGTGCTGCGCGCCCCCTGGACACGCAAGGTGTCATGGAACCCCATCCGCGACACCACCCCCATCGTGCAGGTTTCAGGCGTCACCTTTGGCATCGTGGTGCCAGCCAGCAGCCCGCTGCGCAACCTGGATGACCTGTTCGCCTGGGCCAAGGCACGGCCCGAGAGCCTGACCATCGCCACCAATGGCACGGGCACCACGGCGCATGCGGTGATGGACGAACTCTTCGCCAAGCGGGGGCTGAGCTACATCCACGTGCCATACAAGGGCACCTCCGAGCAGATGATCGCGGTCACGTCTGGCCAGGTGATGGTGGGCGTGAACAGCAACGGCTTTGCGCCCTTTGTCGATTCGGGCCGGCTGCGCCTGCTGGTTACCTTTGGCGAGCAACGCACCAAACGTTGGCCCCAGGTGCCCACGCTCAAGGAGTTGGGCCATGGCATCGTGGCCACTTCGCCCTATGGCATTGCTGGGCCCGCAGGCATGCCGCCGCACATCGTGCAGATCCTGCACGAGGCCTTCAAGGCCGCCATGAACGACCCGGCCCACCTGTCCGAGTTGGCCCTGTTTGACCAGGAACTGGCCTACCTGGGCCCCGAAGACTACGGCCGCGCCCTCAAGGCTGCCTATGAGAACGAACGCCGTGTGGTCGAGCGCCTGGGATTGGCGCAAGGCAACGAATGAGGTCACTGCAGCTCATAGCGCAGTGTGATGTGTCCCATGCGGGGCGCGCCAGGTGCCATGAACGTGGCCTGGCGCACCACGTAGCTACGGCTGCCGTCGGCATTGAGATAACTGCCTTGCTGACGGGCATCCAATCGCCCCGAGTCACTGAAGGGCGTGGCGCCCAAGACGGCGGCGGTGGTGTAGCGGCGATCCAGGGCATTGTTGAGCTTGGCGCTCAGGCTCAATGACTTGCCCAGCTGCCAGGTGCCAGTGAGGTTGAGCGTGGCATACCCCGGGCTGCGGCCCTGGCCCAAAAAGATCAGGCCATCGGGGCGGTGCTGGTTGTTCTCGTTGCCCCGGGCCAGGCTGCCGGCCAGGGCCTGCAGATCAGCGCCCAGCTGCCAATCGGCGCTGGCCTGCCATTGCACATGGGCCTTGAGCATGCGCGCCGGCACACCGGGCAGGCGGTTGCCGGGTTGCACGCTGATCACGCCCTCTTCCAGCACACCGGGCCGGCCGGCCTGGGCGGCATCGTTGCTGCTGTTGGCGGTGGCCATCAGGGTTTCGGGGCTTTGAAACGTGGCCTGCAGCCAACTGGCGTTGGCCCCCAGTTGCCAATCACCCCAGCGCTGGCTCAGGCCGGCCTCCAGGCCTTGCCGCCGCGTCTGGCCAAAGTTGCGAAAGTAACCGGTGCCGGCGGTGGTGCTGGCCACAAACAGGATGTCATCGCGGTTGTCGGCGCGAAACACGCCCGCGTTCCAGCGCCAGGCGCCCGCTTGCCCGCGCAAGCCGGCCTCCACGGTTTGCGTGACCACCGGCTTGAGGGGCGGGTCACTGGCCATGGCATTGGGCAGGCGGCAGGGGTCGGTCGGGTCGGCGCAACCCAGCTCGGTGGCGGTGGGCGTGCGGCTGCCCTGGCCCACCGAGGCATAGGCCGTGAGTTGTGGCGACACCGCGCCCACCAGGCCCAGGCTCGGGTTCAGGCGCCCAAAGGTGTGCCGGGCATTGAGCGTGCCGGTGGTGCCAGTCGGGTCCAAACCGTCGAGCATGCTGATCTGCACCTGGTTGTAGCGGGCTGCGGCGCTCAGGTGCAGGCCAGGCGCCAAGGTGAGCAACTCGCCGGCGTACACACTGGCCGTGCGGCTGCGGCTGTGCAGATCCACCCGCGCGTCAAAGGCGTTTTCAGATTGTTGCGTGCCATCGGCCATCACCCCCACACCGGTGATGCCGCGATCAGGGCTGACAAAGCCGAACTCGGTGCTCTGCACAAAGCCCACCCGCGACGCCTCGAAGGCCGCACCCAGCACCAGTTGCTGCGGCAGGCCGGCCAGCTTGCCCGTGTGGGTGGCCTGCAGGCCCAGGCCCCAGGCCTGCTGGCGCGTGGCGGTGCGGTTGAGCAGGCCGCTGCACTTTTCATTGGGTTCGTCGTTGCTGGCCGCGTTCAGCAGGCAGTTCCACATCGGGAAGGCGGTGTTGGTGGCGGTCTCGTTGGCCACAGGCATGCCGCTGTAGCCGGCGGCTGCCAGGGCCGCCAGGTTGGCGGGCGTGGCCCGCAGGTACAGGTTCTGATCCAGCGCGCCGTCGTTCACATCACCGTTGAGTGTGTGGCTGCGCAGGCGGCGGGCATACAGCTGCCCTGCCAGGGCCAGTGCGGCAGAGGCCTGGTGGCTGCCGCCCAGCGTCAGCAGGCTGGCGCGGTTGTGCGTGATGTCGGGCTGGCTGTGCACACTGGCCCAGCGCTGCGCCAAGAAGCGTGCATCCTGCAAGCCGTTGCCCTGCAGGCGGCTGTCGGCATGGGCCAGCGACAGGTTCAGGCTGCTGCCCGACTGCTGCCAGCCCAGCTTGCCAAACAGTTGCAGTTGCCTGCTGGCCGAGGCATCGCGCCAACCGGCTTCTTCAAAGTGCTGGCCGGCCAGCAAGGCATCCAGGCCGCCGCCCAGATCGCGCCCCCACACGCCCTCGACCACGCGGCGCCCGGCAGCGCCGCCCTGCAGGCTGACTTCGCCGCCGGCCAGGTCGCGCCCGCTGCGGGTTTGCATCACCAGCGCGCCGCCCAAGGTGTTGAGACCATAAACCGGGTTGGCGCCGGGCATCAGGCTCACCTGCGCCAGCGCGTTGCGGGGGATCAGATCCCAGCTCACCACATCACCAAAAGGCTGGTTGATGCGCACGCCGTCCAGGTAAACCGACAGGCCCTGCGGCGTGCCCAGCAGCGGTGAGGCCGTGAAGCCGCGAAAGCTCACATCGGCCTGCAGCGGGTTGCCCTGCATCTCGTTGATGTGCACGCTGCCAAAGCGGCGGTTCAGTTGCTCGGAGACATCCAGCGCCTGGCTGCGGCGCAGGTCTTCGGCGCTGGCGGTCTGCACCGGGCCGGGCGTGGCCGACAAGGCCCGCGTGCTGCCGGGCAAAGGGCCGCTGCCCACCACTTCGACCTGCTGAACCGGGGCCGCCTGTGCCCACGACACCGCCGGGGCCCCGATGGCCAGCCAGACCGCGCAGACGGTCAGGGTTCGGGGGTGAGGGCAAACGGCAAACACAGCATGGTCTCCAGTTGATCTTGCAGCCCCATCACACCGCAAGACACGGGCCAGTCACGCAGGAGAAATTCCCGATCTGCAGGGCAGTCGGTTCGCCGCAACGTCCCGTCAGTCGATCAGCCCGCGCCCGCGCAGCATGGGTTCGATGCGCGCATCACGCCCGCGAAACGCGCGGTAGGCCGCACCCGGCTCCACCGTGTTGCCCCGGCTGAGGATGCAATCCTTCAGGGCCTGCGCGGTGGCGTCATCAAAGGCACTGCCAGCCTCCATGAAGGCTTCCCAGGCGTCGGCCTCCAGCACCTCGGCCCACAGGTACACGTAATAGCCCGAGGCGTAACTGTCGCCAGCAAACAGGTGCTGAAAATGCGGCAGCCGGTGGTTGATGCCGGCGGCCTCGGGCAGGCCACGCTGCGCCAGCACCTGGGCTTCAAACGCCACCACGTCATCGATGGGCGCGGCGCACTCGTGTGCGGCCAGATCAACGATGGCGCTGGCGGTGTAGCGCACGGTCTCATAGGCCTGACCAAAGCGCCTCGCCGCCTCGATCTTGTCGATCAGCGCATCGGGGATGGGCAGGCCCGTCTGGCAGTGCCGGGCGTGGCGGCGCAGCACCTCGCGCTCGCATCCCCAGTGCTCGTACAGCTGCGAAGGCAGCTCGACAAAATCGCGCAGCACCTGGGTGCAGGCCAGGCGCGCATACCGCACCTGGCTGAGCAGGCCATGCAGGCCATGGCCAAATTCGTGGAACAGCGTGCGCACATCGTCGGGCGACAACAAGGTGGCCTCGCCCGCTGCGGCCTTGGCAAAGTTGTTGTTGTTCAGCACCACCGGCAGGCTGGGCCGGCCATCGTCGCGGTTGTGGTGTTGCAGCGTGAGGTTGCTCATCCACGCGCCGCTGCGCTTGGTGGCCCGCGCAAAGTTGTCGTGCAAGAACAGGCCGATGTCCTGCCCTGCCGCATCGCGCACCGCATACACATCCACATCGGGGTGATAGGCCTGCAAGTCGGGCTGCCGCACAAACTGGATGCCGAACAGGCGCTGGGCGCATTCAAATGCCGCAGCCACCATATTGGGCAGGGCAAAGTAGGGCTTGAGCTCGGCCTCGTCCAGGGCGTATTGCGCCTGGCGCACCTGCTCGGCCCAGTAACGCCAGTCCCAGGCCTGCAGGCTATGCTGCACACCGGCGGCCTGCATGGCCGAGGCCAGCATCTGCTGCTCGCGCTCAAAGGCCGGCAGGGCACGTTGCCACACTTCATCCAGCAGGGCCCACACCCGCTGGCGGGTTTGCGCCATGGTGTCGGTGAGCTTGAAATCGGCGTAGGTGTCGTGGCCCATCAGCCTGGCCTGGCGCTGGCGCAGCGCCAGCATTTGCCGGGCCACCGGGCGGTTGTCGTGCTCACCGTCATGCTCACCACGGGCCACCCAGGCGCGCCACACCTGTTCACGCAAATCGCGCCGCGTCGAGAAGCTGAGAAACGGCACCACCGACGAGCGCCCCAGCGTGACGACCGGCACGGCCAGGCCCCGCTCGGCCGCGGCCTGCCTGGCCACGTTGCGCACAAAGTCGGGCAGGCCGGCCATGGCCGCCTCATCGGGCAGGGGCAGGGTGTAGTCGGCCTCGTCGTGCAGCACGTTCTGCGCAAAGCGGGTGCCCAGCTCGGCCAGTTGGGCAGCCAGGGCGGCAAACTCGGCCCGGTCAGCGGGTGCCAGCTTGGCGCCTGCCCGCACGAAGTCGCTGTGAACCCGCTCGCACAGGCGCAGTTGTTCGGCATCGAGGCCCGCTTCGTGCCGCCGCTCGTGCACGGCATCCAGGCGGGCAAACAGGCCCGCGTGCTGCAGCACCGTGCTCCAGTGGCGTGCCAGCGGCCCCGCCATCTCGCGCTGCACGGCCTGCAACTCGGGCGATGTGGCCGACGCCGACAGGTTGTGAAAGATCGCCCCGACCCGCGACAGCAAGGCACCGCTGCGGTCGTAGGCGGCCACGGTGTTGGCGAAGTCGGGCACCGCCGCCTGGCTGGCCAGCGCCTCGATCTCGCTCAGGTGATCGCGCATGGCCTGCTGCAGCGCCGGTACAAAATCGGCAGCGCGGATGCGGCCAAACGCCGGCAAGGCCAGGGCGTGGTCGGGTTCGATCAGCAGGGGATTGACGGCAGCGTCCATGGTGGGGTGTCCGAAGAAGGGAGTTGCCCGTTGGGCCATCGGCCATGATGCCAGCAGGCCCTGCCCGATTCGCATGGCCCGCGTAGTGTCCCTATCAGGACAATCGTCATGTGTGCCCCACCAACGATGGGGCGGCGGCTGCGCCCTGCGGCACGGCTACAGTAGCGCCCTTTTCCGACACTATTTCGGGTGCGGCCCTGCCCCGCCCGCCAATTGCATGGCTGCCAACACATCGACCAAACGCGTGCCCGCAGGCCGCAGCAGCCCCGGCCTGGGTCTTTGGCTGGGCCTGGCCCTGCTGGTGGTGCTGATCGACCAGATCACCAAGGTGCTGATCGTGGGCCAGTTTGCGCTGGGCGACAGCCGCCCGGTCACAGCCTACTTTGACCTGGTGCGGGCCCACAACCCGGGCGCTGCGTTCTCGTTTCTGGCCGGTGCCGCAGGCTGGCAGCGCTGGTTTTTTGTAGGCCTGGCCACCGCCGCCTCCGGCTTCATCATCTGGATGCTGCGCACCCATCCCGGCCAACGCCTGTTCTGCACGGCCATCACCCTGATCATGGGTGGGGCCATCGGCAATGTGATCGACCGGCTTTGGCATGGCCATGTGATCGACTTTCTGCAGTTTCACTGGGGCTGGCTGGCACCGCTGTTTCCGGGCGGCTACTTTCCGGCCTTCAATGTGGCCGACAGCGCCATCACGCTGGGTGCCATGTGCCTGATCGCCGACGAGATCCTGCGGGTGCGCCGCACCCGCTGAACCCAGCAAGGGACTGTCCGCATGGCGCAGCGCGGCCGCTGACGCTACGCTCGCGGCAACATGACTGCCTCGTCTGCTGCCCCGTCTCCTGCGCCTTCGGCGGCCGATGCCCCTGCGCAGCCCGGCACGCCCCTGCCCGATTCACCCGCCCCCGAAGCCGAACGCCCCGCTTTCAGCATCACCCTGCGCCCGCTGGGCTGGGGGGCCCCGTTCCGGTGGCTGGCCCTGGGCTGGCGCGACTTTGTGCGCTGCCCGGGCATCAGCCTGTTTTACGGCGTGTGCTTCATGTGCATGGGTTGGCTGCTCATCACCGTGTTCTGGCACGCGCCGGCCTATGTGCTGGCCCTGTCAGCCGGTTTCCTGCTCACCGGCCCCTTCTTCTGCCTGGGGCTGTACCAGGCCAGCCTACGTCTTGGCCGGGGCGAAAAACCCGATCTGGGCGACTCCCTGCTGGCCTGGGATCAACGCACCAGCACCCTGGCCATCTTCGGTTTTGTGCTGCTGGTGCTTGAAATGCTGTGGGGCCGGGCCTCGCTGATCGTGTTTGCGGTCAGCTTTGATGGCATGCCCGATTTCAAGGGCTCGCTGATGGCCCTGCTCGATCCTGAAAACATCCAGTTCATCGTGGCCTACCTGCTGGTGGGCGGCTTTTTTGCCGGGCTGATCTTCTCGGTCAGCGTGGTGTCCATCCCGATGATCCTGGATCGCCCCACCGACGCCATCACGGCCGGGCTCACCAGCATGCGCCTGGTGCTCACGCAGCCCGGCGTGATGCTGTTCTGGGGTGCCTTGATCAGCCTGATCGTGGTGCTGGCCATGCTGCCCGGCTTTGCCGGCCTGCTGGTGGCCGGACCGGTGCTGGGCCATGCCTCGTGGCACGCCTACCGCGAGGCCGTGGCCGACTGAGCCCGCCGGCCGCCCAGCAGGCCGGGTTTGGCCGCAAATCGATGGATGGCCGTGCCCCGCTTGCGGCTAGAGTGCGCACCATGCGCCCTGCACCTGCCCTGCTCACCCGCCGCTGCCTCTGCCGCTGGCTCGTCATCGGCTCGGCCCTCGCGGGGCTGCCTGCAGCCCACGCCGGCCTGCCCGAAGTGGTGGCAGCGGCCAAGCCATCGGTGGTGCCGGTCGGCTTGTACAGCCCGCTCGACAGCCCCCGCTTCACCTTTCGAGGCACGGGCTTTGTGGTGGGTGATGGGCACACGCTGATCACCAATGCCCATGTCTTGCCCGATGACCCGCTTGAACACAGCAAGCTGGCCATGCAATTGGGCGCGGCCCATGTCAACGGGCAGGAAGCCATGGTCGAGTCACGCAAGCTCACCGTGCTGGGCGTTGACCGAACGCATGACCTGGCCGTGCTGCAATTTGCCGGGCCCGCCCTGCCCACCTTGAAACTGGCTGCCGCCGACATGGCCCGCGAAGGCCAGAGCGTGGCCTTCATCGGTTTTCCCATCGGTGGCCTGCTGGGCTTTTCGCCTGTCACGCACCGCGCCACCATCTCGTCGATCACCCCCATTGCCCTGCCGCCGCCCAATGCGCGGACGCTGGATGCGGCCGCCGTGGCCAGGCTGCGTCAGGGGCCCTTCGACATCCTGCAACTGGATGGCACGGCCTACCCCGGCAACAGTGGCGGCCCGCTGATGGACGCCGACACCGGCGAGGTGGTGGGCGTCATCAACATGGTGCTGGTCAAGAGCAGCCGCGAATCGGTGCTGAGCCAGCCATCAGGCATCAGCTACGCCATCCCGGCGCGCTTCTTGCGCGAACTGCTGGAGCGCAAGTAACCGCTGCAGGCCCGATCAGGGCAGCAGCACGCTGCAACCGGTGGTGTCACGCGCTTCGAGCGCGATGTGGGCCTTGGCCACGTCGGCCAGGGCGTAACGCTGGTCGATGCGGATCTTGACCGCACCGCTTTGCACCACCGCAAACAGCTCGTCGGCCATGGCCTGCGTGGTTTCGCGGGTGGCGATGTGCGAGAACAGCGTCTGCCGGGTGATGTAGAGCGAGCCCTTGGCACCCAGGATGCCGGGCGCAAAAGGTGGCACCGGGCCGGATGCATTGCCAAAGCTGGCCAGCAGACCGAAGGGGCGCAGCACGTTCAGGCTGCCCTCGAAGGTGTCCTTGCCCACCGAGTCGTACACCACCTTCACGCCCGCGCCGCCGGTGATCTGCTTCACGCGGGCCACCCAGTCTTCGGTGCGGTAGTTGATGGCATGCGCGGCACCGTGATCCAGGGCCAGCTGGCACTTGGCATCGGTGCCGGCGGTGGCAATCAGTTGCAGCCCCAGGGCCTTGGCCCACTGGCAGGCGATGAGGCCCACGCCCCCCGCCGCCGCGTGAAACACCACGGCGTCACCGGCCTTCAGGCCTTCGGCGGGCAGGGTGCGCTTGAGCAGGTATTGCGCCGTCAGGCCCTTGAGCATCATGGCCGCCCCGGTCTCGAACGAGATGTCGTCGGGCAGCTTGCACACGCACTTGGCCGGCATCACGCGCACCTGGCAATAGCTGCCGGGCGGGTTGGCGGCATAGGCGGCACGGTCGCCCACCTTCAGGTGCGTCACGCCCTCGCCCACCGCCTCGACCACACCGGCGCCTTCCATGCCCAGGGCCAAGGGCAGCGGGTTGGCGTACAGGCCGGTGCGCTGGTAGACATCGATGTAGTTCAGGCCCACGGCATGGTGGCGGATGCGGATCTCGCCGGGCCCGGGCTCGCCCACCGACAGGTCAACCAACTGCATGACTTCGGGGCCGCCGAACTGCTGGATCTGGATCGCTTGGGGCATGGTGTGGTCTCCGCCGGTTCAATCTGGTTATGAATGGCGCAAGCATAGGCCGTGCCGCAAAGCCACGCTGCCACAAGGTTGACATCGGCCGCCACAATGCGCGGCATGTCGCACCCTGCACCCGAGACACCCACCGATTGGGACGCCCTGGTCACCAGCCTGATCGCCTCGCGCCAATCGGTGCCGCCCAAGCGCCTGGTGGCGCCCGGCCCGTCGGCCGAGCAGTTGTCCAGGCTGGTGCAGGCCGCCCACACCGCACCTGATCACCGGGGCCTGCAACCCTGGCGGCTGATCCACATCGCCGACGATCAGCGCGCGGCCCTGGCTGATCTGTTTGAGGCCTGCAGCCGGGACCGTGAACCCGACCTGCCCGCCGATCGCATCGCCGACAGCCGCAGCAAGGCCCACCGGGCGCCCTGCCTGCTGCTGGCCGTGTTGTGCCACCAGCCTGAAGACCCCGAGGTGCCCGCCACCGAGCGCGCGGTGTCACTGGGCGCAGCCCTGATGGCCATGCTGCTGGCAGCGCATGGCATGGGCCTGGCGGGCATGCTCACCAGCGGGCGGGCGGTGCGCACCGCGCGCTTCGCGCAGGCCTTTGGCCTGGCCGCGCATGAGCAGGCGGTGTGCTTTGTGTCACTGGGCACGCCCCATGGCGCGCGGCGCCGCGATCGGGGCGATGCCAGCGCACGCATCAGCCCCTGGATATCGGCCCGGCACGGGCCTGGCACTTAGGCGACTGCGGCCGGGGCACCCGCCACTGACACTGCGGCGATCATTCTGGAGCGCCCATGAACCGTGTCCTGGCCCATACCGGTGCCCGTTACCCCATCGTGCAAGCCCCCATGGGCTGGATTGCCCGCCGGGCCCTGGCTGGCGCGGTGTCGCGCGCAGGCGGGCTGGGCATCATCGAAACCTCGTCAGGCGACACAGCGGCCTGCCAGGAAGAGGTCAAGGCCATGGTGGCGCTGGGCCTGCCCTTTGGCGTGAACCTGCCCATTCGTTTCCTGAAAGACGACGCCATGCTGCGCTTCGTCTGTGAATCAGGCGTGCGCTTCGTGACCACCTCGGCCGGCAGCCCGGCCAAGTTCGTGGCGCCGCTGCACGATGCCGGCATCGTGGTCTACCACGCGGTGCCCACGCTCGAAGCGGCGCTCAAGTGCCAGGACGCCGGCGTCGACGGCCTGGTGGTCGAAGGCTCGGAGGGAGGCGGCTTCAAGAACCCCGAAGAAGTGAGCACCCTGGTGCTGCTGCAGGCCATCGCCGAGCGGGTGAGCCTGCCCTTGATCGCCGCGGGCGGCATCATTGACGGACGCGGCATGGCCGCCGCCTTTGCGCTGGGTGCCGAAGCCATCCAGATGGGCACACGCTTTGTGGCCAGCACCGAAAGCCCGGTGCACGCGGGCTACAAGCAGGCCATCGTGTCGGCCGCAACCACCGGCACCTGGATGCTCAACACCAAGTCCACCCCCTGCATCCGCGCGCTCAAGACCCAGCGCACCGCCGCCATCCATGAGGCCGGCCTGATGCCCGCCGACAGCTTTGCCGGCATTCGCCGCGTGTACTTCGAAGGCGACATGGAGGCCGCCCCGGCCCTGGCTGGTCAATCGGCCGGGCTGATCCACGAGGTGCTGCCGGTGCAACGCATCATCGACGACACCATTGCCCAGTTTCAGGCCATCTGCGCGCGCATGGGCCAGATGGCGTCAGCCGCTCAATTTGGCTGATAGTCACCCACCCTTTTACCTGTCAAGAAAGACCTGCCATGAGCAAACTGTTTTCGCTGGAAGGCCGCGTGGCTCTGATCACCGGTGGCTCACGCGGCATCGGCCGCATGATTGCCGAAGGCTATTTGCGCCAGGGCGCCAAGGTGTACATCTCGGCGCGCAAGGCCGCAGCCTGTGATGCCACGGCGGCCGAGCTCAGTGCCATCGGCCCCTGCTTCTCGCTGCCGGCCGATGTGTCCACCAGCGCGGGCGTGGCCGCCCTGGTGGCCGCGTTCTCGGCCCGCGAATCGCACCTGGACATTCTGGTGAACAACGCCGGCGCGGCCTGGGGTGCACCGTTTGACGAGTTCCCCGAGGCCGGCTGGGACAAGGTGGTCAACCTCAACCTCAAGACGCCGTTTTTCCTGACACAAGCCCTGCATGCTCAACTCATGGCTGGCGCGGCCAGGCAGCCGGCCAAGGTCATCAACATCGCCTCGATTGACGGGCAAACCGTCAACCCGATGGAGACCTACAGCTATGCCGCCAGCAAATCGGGCCTGATCCACCTGACCAAGCGCATGGCCCTGCGTCTGGTGCAGGACAACATCGTCGTCAATGCCCTGTGCCCGGGCGCCTTTGCCAGCGAGATGAACCGCGACGCGCGCGACAACGCCGATGCCGTGGCCGCCCGCATTCCCGCCCGCCGCGTGGGGGTGGACGACGACATGGCCGCCGCCGCCATCTACCTGGCTTCACGCGGTGGCGACTACGTGGTGGGCACCACGCTCACCGTCGACGGCGGCGTCAACCTCGTGCGTTGACCACCGCATGACCCTGCTGCTGATCCGCCATGGCGAAACCCCGCTGAATGTCAAGCGGGTGCTGCAACCGGCCGACACACCGTTGTCTGATCGGGGCCAGGCCCAAGCGCAGGCGCTGGCCCTGAGCCTGCGGGGGCAAGGCCTGCGCGCCGTGCTGGCCAGCCCGCTGCCACGCGCCTGGCAAACCGCGCAAGCCATCGCGCAGGCCCAGGGCCTGAACGTGCTGGCCTCTGATCTGCTGCAAGAGCGCAATTTTGGTAACTTGCGCGGCCTGGCCTACGACAGCCTGGGCTTTGATCCGCTCACCCGCGCCGAAGCCCCACCGGGCGGCGAATCCAGCGCCGAATTTGCCCGGCGCTGCGAACAGGCCTGGCAATGGGTGATGCAGCAGGCCGCGCGCTGGCAGGGGCCCTTGGCCGTCGTCACGCACGGCCTGGTGCTGCGCCAGTGGCTCCAGGCGGGCCCGCTGGACGTGCCCTCCGGCATGGCCTTGCCGCATGGCCTGGCCAACACCTCGATCACCGAAGTGCAGGCCCTGCCGCCGCATCGGGTGCTGCGCGTGGACGACATCGGCCACCTGCAGGCGCAGGTGGGCGTGGATGCGGCCAGCCTCTCAGGCGGCTGACCTGGAGCCGATCAGGCCCGGTTGGCCATCACCTCGCCCATGCGGATGGCGCGGGCGGGCGCCCAATCCGGGTTGAAGCCCAGGCGGCCATCGGCCAGCTTCGGAAACAGCATCACCACGGTCGAGCCCAGCAAGAAGCGGCCCATCTCGGCGCCCTGCGCCAAGGTCACCGCCTGCTCGCCTTCATAGCGCCAATCACGCACCTGGCCCGGCCGGGGCGGATTGACCAGCCCGTGCCACACCGTGGCCATGCTGCCCACGATGGTGGCGCCCACCAGCACCAGCACAAAAGGCCAGCCCTGCGCGTCATCAAACACGCACACCACGCGTTCGTTGCGGGCAAACAGGCCCGGCACACCCCGCGCCGTGGTGGGGTTGACCGAGAACAGATCACCCGGCACATGGATCATGCGGCGCAGCGTGCCGGCACAGGGCATGTGGATGCGGTGGTAATCACGCGGGCTCAGGTACAGCGTGGCAAAACTGCCGTCAGCAAAGGCAGCAGCCAGTGACGCATCACCGCCCACCAGCGCCGTCGTGCTGTAGGCGTGGCCCTTGGCCTGGAACACCTGGTCACCCTGGATCGGCCCGAACTGGCTGATGGCCCCGTCCACCGGGCACACCAGATCGGCTTGCGCCAGGGGCCGTGCACCGGGCTTCAAGGCCCTGGTGAAGAAGTCATTGAAACTGGCGTAGGCCTCGATGCGCGGATCGGCGGCCTCGGCCATGTTGACCTGGTAACGCGCCACAAAGCGCCGGATGGCCGCGGTGGTGATGCCGCCGCCCTGCCAGCGGGCAAAGGCCCCTGCCAACTGGGTGAGCGCCTGTTTGGGCAGCAGGTATTGGGGCAGGACAGCAAGGCGATCAGACACGGCAGGCTCGGCAGCAGCAAGAGGTGGGCGCTGAGTGTATCGGCCAGCTCCGCACTTGCGGACACGCGCCCGCTTGCCAGCGCTGCGCACAATGCTGGCATGGCAACTCGCAAGCCCCTGTCTGCCGCTGATCGCCAGCGCCGCCTGATCGCCCGGGCCATGTGCCATGTGGAGGCCCACCTGGCTGATGCCCTGGACGCCGCCAGCCTGGCTGACCGCGCCAGCCTGTCGCGGCACCACTTTCACCGCGTGTTCGCGGCCCATGTGGGCCTGAGCGTGGCCGAATTCATCACCTACAGGCGCCTGCAACGCGCCACCCAGATGCTGCAAGGCTCGGCCTGGCCGGTGGCCGAAGTGGCCTGGGCCGTGGGCTACGACACGGCCCAGGCTCTGGCCAAGGCCATGCGACGCGAACTGGGTGTCACGCCTACCCAGGCGCGCGGCGGCGCCGTGTTGCGCTGGCTGCGGCTGCCGACCCCGGCTGCGCTGCCGCCCACTCTTTCCCCCCAGCCGATCAAGCCCATGCAACCCGTTCGATTTGCACACTTGCCCCCTGGCATCCAGGCCCTGACCGCCACCGCGCGCGGCATGGTCGGCCGCAGCCTGTCAGGGGCGGCCCAACAGGCTTTTGGCGAACTGATGGACGCCGCTGGCCGGGCGGGCCTGCTGCCGCGTGTGCGCAGTTGCATCGCCCTCGTGCCCGATGACCCGGAAGGCCCGGACGACCCGCAGTGCCGCTATGTGGCAGGTTTGGTGTTCGGCCATAACCTGGCCACCTTGCAAGGCGCCTGTGAACAGCCCGCCCTGCCCTTGCGCGGCAGCCTGGCCTGGTGGCCGCTGGCACCAGGCCGCTACGCGGTGTTCAGCCACATCGGGCCCTACACCACGCTGCATCAGGCCTGGGACGCCATCTACCGCGACTGGCTGCCCGCGTCGGGTGAAAAGCTGCGCGACGTGCCGCCCATGGAGCTGTGCCTGAACAGCCCTGCCGACACCCCGCCCGAGAAGCTGCACACCGAGATCTGGCTGCCGCTGCGGTAGTCACGGCCAGGCAGCCGGGCCAGATCAGTAGGTACCCGGATAGGCACCACCGTCCAGCAGGATGTTCTGGCCGGTCAGGTAGCCGGCCTGCGCGCTGCACATGAAGGCGCACACCTGGCCGAATTCTTCGGCGGTGCCAAAGCGCTGGGCGGGCACCAGCACACGCCGGCGCTCGGCCAACTCGGCAGGGGTGACACCGGTCTTGGCGGCATTGGCCTTGAAGCCCTGCTGCAGACGGTCGGTGTCAAACGAGCCAGGCAGCAGGTTGTTGATCGTGACGTTGCGCCCGGCCAGCTTGGGCTGGCGCGCCAGGCCCGCCACGAAACCCGTCAGGCCACTGCGCGCACCGTTGGACAGACCCAGAAAATCAATGGGCGCCTTCACCGCACCCGAGGTGATGTTGACCACCCGCCCGAAGCCGCGTGCGGCCATGTGATCCACGGTGGCCTTGATCAACTCGATGGGCGTGAGCATGTTGGCGTCCAGCGCGGCAATCCAGGCTGCCCGATCCCAGTCACGGAAGTCGCCAGGGGGCGGGCCACCCGCGTTGTTCACCAGGATGTCGACCTGCGGGCAGGCGGCCATTGCAGCGTGGCGGCCCGCTTCGGTGGCGATGTCGCCCACCACGGTGCGCACCTCGATGCCCGGTGCCAACTGGCGCAATTGGGTGGCCGTGGCCTCCAGCGCGTCGGCGCCACGCGCGGTGATGACCAGGTTCACGCCCTCCGCAGCCAGTGCCTGCGCGCAACCCTTGCCCAAGCCCTTGCTCGCAGCGCACACCAGCGCCCATTTGCCTTGCAGACCAAGATCCATGTGATGCTCCTTGTTGTTCAGGTACCCGATTCGCTATCGTGCCCGGGCCAGCAAGGTCACGCTGCCCAGCACACAGACCGTGCCCGCCACGATCCAGGCGGTGAAGGGCTCATCCAGGATGAGCACACCCAGCACGATGGTGGTGATGGGCCCCACCATGCCATATTGCGCCGCCTTGGAAGAACCCAGGCGCTCGATGGCCATCATCACCAGCAGCACCGGCAACACGGTGCAGGCAGTGCCATTGAGCAGCGACAGCCACCACACCGGCGCGGCCACCGCAGCCAGGCCTGCCATCGGACGCAACACGGCGAACTGCAGCAGGCACAGCAGGCAGGCCACGCTGCTGGCCCAACCAGTCAGACGCAGCGAGCCGATCCGCTTGACCACTTCACCGCTGTACAACAGGTAGGCAGCGTAGCTGAGCGTACTGGCCATCACCAGCGCTGCGCCCAGCGCCACGCGCTGCCCTTCCAGATGCAGCTCGTGACCGAACACCAGCAACAAGCCGCCATAACCCAGCGCCATGGCCAGCCACTGGCGAGCACTGGCACGGCGCCCGTACAGGGCCCACGACAAGCACAGCACAACGGCCGGTGTGAGATAGAGGATCAGTCGCTCGAGGCTGGCACTGATGTGCTGCAGCCCCATGAAATCAAGGTAGCTCGACAGGTAATAGCCCGAGAAGCCCAGCGCCGCAGCGGCCAGGCGATCACGCCAGGGCAAGGGGGCCTGGCCTCGGCCAGCCCACCACACCATCAGCAGGAAGAAGGGCAAGGCCACGCCCATGCGCATCATGATGAGGGTGGTGGCGTCCACGCCGTGGCGGTAGGCCAGCTTGACGATGATGGCCTTGCCCGAAAATGCGACGGCGCCAGCCATGGCCAATACCGGGCCGCTCCAGCGGTGAGTCAGCAGTTCGCGAAACCGGCGATGCGGGGGTGACGTGGCCGGCATGCCGCAATTGTAGAAACAGCTTGTGGTTTTGCTTGGCAAACCTGCCTTCGTCATGGCACAACAGCGGGTTGTGCGAAAGTAACCATCCCCCCTGACCTGACGGGTGTAACAAAAGGTTTGCTAAGCCATACTGCGGCCGACTGAAGCAGTAAATATGACACCCGATTCCGAATTCGAACCCCTGCCCGATCCGGTCACCGAGCCGACGTCACTCACCCCCGTGCAACGTTGGCAGCGCGCGGCCATTCGTGCCGCCCTGTTGGCCCTGGTGTGCGGCACCTTGCAGGCGGTGTTGCCGCGCTACACCCTGGGCTCATTGAGCCTGCCTCCGCTCTCCGTGGTGCTGGGCGTGGCCGTGGCCGCAGCCATGGCGCGTGGCCGCCGCACCGTGCCTGCGGCGATGCTGGGTGTGCTCTTGGCCAACCTGCTGGGTGGCATGAGCGGCCTGAGCGCCGCGCTCGATGCCGGCGTCGTCGGGCTGCAGGCCATGCTGGCGGGTTGGCTGATGCGCCATGCCGGCGATCCGGAAATCCTGCGCCTGGACAATTCCTGGCGCCTGCGGCGCTTTGTGCTGGTCACCACGCCCGCCACGGCCTTGCTGGGCGTGGTCTGCAGCGTGCTCACGCAATGGGGGCTGGACGCGGCATCGGCGGTGCCGCTGGCCCGGCCGCAATTGGCCGCTGCAGTCGGACGATTCATCGCCGATGGCTGCGGCATCGTGGTGGTGGCACCCGTGCTGCTGTGCTGGCTGGCTCAGCCCCAGGCGCCCTGGCGCCCCCGGCGACGCATGCTGGCACTGCCCATGCTGGCCTTCGTCGTCGTCATGCTGGCCGGCCTGGATCAGGTTGCCAAGCGCGACGAAACCCGGCTGCAAAGCCGCTTTGCGCGCGATGGCGAAGCGCGCCGGGTTCGGGTGCAGCAATTGTTGAGAGATCCGCTGGACGCGGCACTGGCCATGCGCGGCCTGGTCACGGCGGGCGGCGACAACCTCAGCCAACCCCTGTTTGATCGGCTGGCGGCCAGTTGGGTCGAGCGTGTCCCGGGCGTCAAGACGCTGGGCTGGATCGAGCGTGTGCCCGGTGCCACGGCCGGTGAAACCGAATTGATGCTGCGCCATGTCTTCGCAGCCGATGCCGCAGCGCGGCAATTGCCGGGCAGTCAGGTCACCACCGAAGGTCGGCTGATGGCCACGCCGGCCGTGTGGCGTGCCGTCGACAAGGCCTTGTCGATTGACGCCGCCGTGGTGCTGCCTGCGGTCGGTCACAGCGCCGCCGGCCAGGTGGGCGCGGCTGCAGCCAGTTCGGCCGCCTCGGCCGGCCTGCCGGGTGCCGCGCCCAACAACCCGGACCTGAACGACACCACCCTGTTGGTGCTGCAGTCTGTGCCGGCAGCAAGCCCCGGTGCGCCTGCCAACCGCGTGGTGGTGGCGGTGGTCGATGCACGCCGCCTGTTGGCCGGCGCCATGCCCGACGACGACGATGTCAACCAACGGGCTTGCCTGACCGTGCCCGGCGCGGGCGGGGCACCCGCCCGCCGACTGGCTGGGCCACTGGGATGTGAAACCGACCGTGTGGCCACGATGTTGCGCGTCCAACCCTACAAGGTGACGCTGGCCGAACACCGGCTCGATCTGCTGGTGAGCGAGCCCGCCACCGCCGACAACCGCCTGTTCACCGCCGTGTGGCTGCTGGCCCTGCCTGCAGTGCTGGGCACGGCCATGCTCAGTGCGCTGCTGCTGGCGCTCAGCGGACGGCTGCGTCGCATTGAAGACCGCGTGCGTGAACGCACGGCTGCCTTGCAGGCCGAAATCGATGAGCGCCGGCAGGCCGAAGCTGCGTTGGTGGAGAGCGAACAACGGTTTCGCGCGATCTTTGAAAGCGTCAACATTGGCGTCACGCTGGTCAGCATCGATGGCCGCATCCTGCAGGCCAATCCGGCCTTCTGCGAGATGATGAGCTGCTCGCTGCACGAGCTGATGGGCCAGCCGCTGTCCGACATCCAATTGCCCGATGTGCAGGAGGACGACGGCACCGCGGCCGCCGTGGGCGGAGGCCAGGCGCGCCGCCAGCGTTACCTGACGGCCGACGGCCGCGTGTTGCAGGTGGCGGCCCACTTGCGCACCCTGTATGACGCGGCCGGACGACCAGTGGCCACGGTGGGCGCGCTGCAGGATCTGACCCAGGTGCTTCGCCTGCGTGAGGCCGAACGCGAGCGTGAGCAGGCCGAGATTGCCAGCCGCACCAAGAGCGAATTCCTGGCCCGACTCAGTCATGAGTTGCGCGCACCCCTGAATGCCATCGTGGGGTTTGCCCAAAGGCTGAGCAATGCGGACGTGCCCGACACGGCACTGGGCAGCATCAACCACCGGCATGGTCTGGCGCAGATCCGCCAGGCCGGCTGGCACCTGCTGGACATGATCAATGATGTGCTGGATCTGTCACGCATGGAGGCGGGCAACCTGCGCCTGACCCTGGAGCCGATGTCGCTGGCTGAGCTGGCCCAGGAAGCGGCCGCCATGGTTGAGCCTTCGGCCATGCAGGCGGGGGTCAAGGTCGAGGTCTCGCTGTCACCGTTGGCCGAAAACGTGCAGGCCGACAACCTTCGTCTGCGCCAGCTGTTGATCAACCTGCTGGGCAACGCCATCAAGTACAACCACCGCGGCGGCCAGGTGTACCTGCGCACGCGGCCTGGCGCGGTGGGCGAGGTGCTGATCGAGGTGGAGGACAACGGCATGGGCATGAGCGAAGCCCAGCTGGCCGAGCTGTTCACACCCTTCAACCGGCTTGGGCGCGAGAAATCACCCAGTGGATCACCCAGCAGCCAGGGTACCGGCATTGGCCTGGTGATCTGCCGCAAGCTGGCCCACCTGATGGGGGGCGAGTTGAGCGTCACCAGCCGCGAAGGCGAAGGTTCGGTGTTCAGCCTGCGCCTGCCGCGGCCTGCAGGCGAGCCTGTGCGCACCCAGGTGGTGTCCAATGTGCCGCTGGTCTCGCATGTCACCATCGGCAGCGTGCTCTACATCGAAGACAGCCCCAGCGACGTGCTCATCATGCAAGAGCTGATGAAGCAGCGCCCGGGCGTCACGCTCACCTGTGTGGGCACGGCCGCCGAAGGGCTGGCCAGGGCCCATGATGCCGACCTGATCCTGCTCGATCTGGACCTGCCCGACCGCTCGGGCATCGAGGTGCTGCGGGCCCTGAACGCCGACACCCGCATGCGCAGCGTACCGGTGATCGTGGTATCGGCCGAAAGCCGGCCGCAGCGCATCGATGAATGCTTTGATGCCGGTGCCGCACAGTTCCTGACCAAGCCGCTGGATGCCAAGCAGGCCCTGCATGCCATCGACCAGGGCCTGAACCCCGACGGCCCCCTCTGAGGCTCCGGCCCCTTCAGGCGGTGGCAGTGTGTCGGGCCGTGCGCTCAGCAGGCGGCCACCAGGCCGTCGCGGCGCGGGTCGCTGGCGGCCACATAACCGTCTGATGACGAGTCACCCAGGCGCCAGATGAACTGCCCGGCGCCAAAGTCCTGGTAGCTGTCCTGGATGACATCCACCTGGTGGCCCAGCGCTTGCAGGCCCTGCACCACCGAGGGGTTCATCTGGGCTTCGACATTGATCGACAAGCCCTGGTTGAAACGCCAGCGTGGGGCATCGCAGGCGGCCTGCGGGTTTTGCGCAAAATCGAGCATGCGCACCAGCGTCTGCATGTGGCCTTGCGGCTGCATGTTGGCACCCATCACGCCGTAGCTCATCACCGGCTGGCCGTCTTTCGTGAGGAATGCCGGAATGATGGTGTGGAAAGGCCGCTTGCCCGGCGCCACCACATTGGGGCTGGCCGGATCCAGGCTGAAGCCATGACCTCGGTTCTGCAAGCTCACGCCGTACTCGGGCACCACCACGCCCGAGCCAAAGCCCAGGTAATTGCTTTGAATGAAGCTGACCATCATGCCGGCCTCGTCGGCGGCCGTCAGGTAGATGGTGCCGCCGCGCCGGTGCACATCACCCGACGTGCCCGCCTCAAAGGCCTGCGCACGCTTGAAATCGATCAGGCGGGCCCGCTCGGCCAGATAGGCCGGCGACAGCATGTCGGCCGCGCTCACCTGCATGCTGGCGGGCTCGGCCACATAACGGTAGACATCGGCAAAGGCCAGTTTCATCGCCTCGATCTGCAGGTGCTGGGCGGCCACGCTGTCGGCGCCCAGCGACGCCACATCAAAGTGCTGCAGGATGCCCACCGCGATCAGCGCTGCAATGCCCTGGCCATTGGGCGGAATCTCGTTCAGCCGGTAACCCCGGTAATCCTGCCCGATGGGCTCGACCCACTGCGGCTGGTAGCTGGCCAGGTCATCGAGCGTCATGGCGCCGCCCTGGGCTGCGGCCTGGCGCACCAACGCCTCGCCAATCTCGCCGCCATACAGCGCCTGGCCTCGGGTGCGGGCAATGGCCTGCAGCCCACGCGCGGCGCCGGGAAAGCTGATGCGCTCACCCACCCTGGGCGCGCGGCCGTGGGGCAGGAACATCTCGGCAAAGCCCGGCTGCGACACCAGATCAGGCACGCGGGCGGCAGCGGCCCATTTGTCGGCCACCACCACGGGCACCGCATAGCCCCGCTCGGCCACCTCGATGGCAGGCGCCATCAGGTCTTCAAAGCGAAGCTTGCCCAAACGCTCGCTGAGTGCAGCCCAGGTGGCCACAGCCCCGGGCACGGTCACGGTGTCCCAGCCCCGCTGCGGCAGGCTGCGCGCGCCCTGCCCCAGCTTGCGTTCAAAGTAATCCAGGTTCCAGGCCCTGGGTGCCGTGCCTGAGCCATTGAGGCCGTGCAAGCGTTGACCATCCCAAACCAGGCAGAAGGCGTCCGAACCCAGGCCATTGCTGCAGGGTTCAACCAGGGTCATCACGGCAGCCGTGGCCACGGCAGCGTCCACCGCATTGCCGCCCGCAGCCAACATGCGCAGGCCGGCCTGCGCCGCCAGCGGATGCGAGGTGGCCACCACATTGCGCCCGAACACCGGCAGGCGGATGCTGGGGTAGCCGATGCGGTAGTCGAAAGGATTGCTCATGGCGGATCTCCGGGTGCTCACTGGTGAATCAGCCGACACCGGGTGGATCGGCACCGACGGGCGGGGGTGGGGTGTCGAGCCTGCGATCAGTGCTCATCCCTGAAGGCCTGCTGACGCCTTGCATGGAGGGACGGCAACACCACTGCCGCGCCCACCAGGGCCGCAGCCAGCAGCAAGGCCCCCGCAGACAAGGGCCGTGCCACCAGAGTAGACACGTCGCCATGGGCTGCCAGCAAGGCCTGCCGCAGGTTGGACTCCATCATAGGACCGAGGACAAAACCCAGCAGCATTGGGGCCGTTGGGCAGCCCAACCTGTCAAAGACATGGCCCAGCACCATGAAGGCCGCCACCAGGTAAAGATCGAAGGCGCGATGACCCAGGCTGTAAGCGCCGATCCCGCACAACACGACCACGGCTGGCAACACGCTGCGCGCCGGCACCGCCGGCAACCGCACCCACAGGCCTGTAAGCGGCAGATGCAGCAGCACCAGCAGCAGGTTGCCCATCCAGAGGCTGACCATCAAACCCCACACCCAATCAGGGTGCCCCGTGATCATCTGCGGCCCGGTCTCGCCGCCCTTGAGCGCCAGCACACCCCCTATCAAGGCCATCACGGCGTTCGCAGGGATGCCAAGCGTGAGCAAGGGGATGAAGCTGCTGAGCGTGCCGGATTGCCGGGCAGCCTGGCCACCCGCCATGACCTGAAGGGCAGTTGGGCTGGCGTGGCCTTCGTGCGGGGTGGTCTTGAGCCGGCCTTCAAGGGCCCGGGCGCAATAGGACGCGAGCAGCGCTCCGCTGCCTGGCAAGACGCCCAGAAGCAGTCCCCAGGCCGTGCCGCGCAAGGCAGCCGGGGCCACCTGCCGGACATCTTGCGTCGAGGGCCAGCGCCCCGACACCGCCTGACCGGCATCGGCATGGATGGGCTCAGGCCTGACCATGCTGGTGATGATCGGGCTCAGCCCGAAGACGCCCAGCGCCAGCACCACCAGGCCCACGCCAGCCGCCAGTTCCGGCATGTCCAGGATGAACCGCGACGAGCCCAGGTAGGTGCCGGTGGCGACCTGCCTGAGCAACAGACCCAGCACCGCCATCGCGATGGCCTTGAGCAAGGAGCCCGACGAGAGCAGCGCTGCAATGGTCAAGCCCAGCACCGCCAGTGCGAGCTTGTCGGCCGGGCCCAGGGCGGCAGCCGCATTCGCCAAGGGCCCCATGGCCAAGGCCAGGGCCAGCACGGCCAGACAACCCGCGAGCCCGGCTCCCAGGCCCGCCGCCTGCATCGCCATGCCGGCCAGGCCGGGTGGCAGCAGCGACGCGCCAGCCGTGGGCCTGCTGATCTCGGTGATCGACCGCGCGTGCTGCACGCCCGCGCACAAGCCAGCCAACAGAAACAGCGCGGAGGGCACATCCAGCGCCACGGCCACGGGCAGCAGCAAGGCCACCATCGCAGCCGGTGCCATGCCCGGCAAGAGCCCGACCACCAGTCCGATCAGTGATCCGGACACCGCGCACAACAGCTTGGGCGCGGTGAATGCCAACGCCAAGCCGTCCACCAGATTGCTCAACACCAGCATGCGCGAGGCCTCAGGCGGCAAGGCCCGAGGGCCACAAGGGAATGGCCAGCTGCAGCCCCGCCACCCGCAGCAGCGCAGCCAGCGAAGTGAGTACCACCGCCTGGATCAGCCCCTGTCGCCAGCCAGACCCGGTGACGGCCAGGCTGGCAAGCAGCACCCCCGGTGGCAAGCTGATGAGCAGGCCCAACCTGGGCAAGGCATAGGCCATCCAGAGCAAGCACAGCAGGCAGGCCAGCACTGACCGCCAGGCCCAACGGCCGATCGGATCGCCGTCCTCGGTTTCAATGACCAGCGCCTTGAACAGCACGGCCCCGCCCAGCACGGCCAGCAGCAATCCCAGCCCAAAAGGCAGGAAGCCGGGCCCCGGCTCAGTCGTCGTGCCAAAGCCATAAGCCGTGGCACCCGCCGCGCACGTGACGCCCAATCCCACAAACATCAGCCCCGACCAGAAATCCTTCTGGCTCTTGATCTTCACGTGAAGCCTCCTTCGAACCGCTGAGGAAAGATTCGCAGATCAGGAATCAGACCAGGCTGGCGTGGCGCGCAGCACTTCCTCGACCGTGGTCTGGCCTTCGGCCACTTTCATCATGCCTGCCAGGCGCAATGGTCTCATGCCGTCCTTGATGGCCAGACGCCGAAGGGCCGTCATGTCCTGATCAGGGTGGACAGCGCGCCGGGCTGCATCGCCCAGCACCAGCAATTCGTACAGGCCCACACGGCCCCGGTAGCCGGTTTGGCGGCACACCTGGCAGCCCACGGGCTTGTAGATGCGCACGCCACCCGACACGCGCCAGGGGCGGGCCAGGTCATCCAGCGCCTCGCGTGAGCCGCTTTCGTCGCGCACCTTGCAGGCGCTGCACAGGGTGCGCGCCAGGCGCTGGGCCAGCACACCGATCACGGTGGCCGAGATCAGATAGGGCGGCACGCCCAGATCCACCAGGCGGGTGATGGCCGAGGCCGCGTCGTTGGTGTGCAAGGTGCTGAACACCAGGTGCCCGGTGAGCGCAGCCTGGATGGCCATCTCGGCCGTGGCCAGATCACGGATTTCGCCCACCATGATGATGTCGGGATCCTGCCGCATCAGCGCACGCAGGCCTTCGGCAAAACCCATGTCCAGGGCCGCCTGCACCTGCGTCTGGTTGAAGGCCGGCTCGATCATCTCGATCGGGTCTTCCACGGTGCACACGTTCACCGATTCGGTGGCCAGCGACTTGAGCGTGGAATACAGCGTGGTGGTCTTGCCGCTGCCCGTGGGGCCCGTGACCAGGATGATGCCGTGGGCCTGCCCGATCAGCTGCGCCCAGCGCTCACCGTCATGCGACGAAAAGCCCAGCGCCTGCACATCCTTGACCACGGTCTCGGGGTCGAACACCCGCATCACCAGTTTCTCGCCAAAGGCCGTGGGCAGCGTGGACAGGCGCATTTCAACTTCGTCGCCCACGCTGTCCACGGTGTCGGGGCGCTTGGTCTTGATGCGGCCATCCTGCGGCCGGCGGCGCTCGACCACATCCATGCGGCCCAGCAGCTTGATGCGCGCCGTCATCGCGTTCATCACCGTTAGTGGCACCTGGTACACCGTGTGCAGCACACCATCGATGCGAAAGCGGATGGCCCCCATGTCACGGCGCGGCTCCAGGTGGATGTCGCTGGCACGCTGATCAAAGGCGTATTGCCACAACCAGTCGACCACCTGCACCACACCCTGGTCATTGGCGTCGAGCTGCTTGTTGGCCTTGCCCAACTCCACCAGTTGCTCGAAGCTGGCAGTGGACGAGGTCTCACCCGTCTTCTGGGCTTGGCGAACCGACCGCGCCAGGGCATAAAACTCGGCGGTGTAGCGGGCGATGTCGTCGGGATTGGCCAGCACCAGCTTGACGCGCCGCCGCGTGTGCGACTCGATCTCGGGCACCCAGGCCGTGTCAAAAGGTTCGCTGGTGGCCACGGTCACCAGCTCGGGCGTGACGGTCACCGGCAACACCTTGCGCAGCTCGGCGTACTGCAGGCTCATCACCTCGGCCACACGGCCCACATCCACCTTGAGCGGATCGATGCGCAGGTAGGGCATCTTGACCCGCGCGGCCAGCCACTCGGTGAGGGCTTCGCAATCCAGGGCCTTGCCCTCACGCTGCAGACCGGCACCGCCCAGGCGCACCAGCGCATGCAGGCTGGACGCACCCGCGCCAAAGCGCTTGAGCACGCGCTGGGCATCGTCGTGCGCCACCCAGCCGTCTTCCTGCAGCCAGGCCAGCAATTGATGCCAATCCAGCCGACCCCGGGCCCGGCCCGCAGCCGAACTGGCCGATTGCGAATCAGACGCCGCAGCACGCTGACGATGAGCAGAGGTGGACATGCAAGCAACCCAATCGGCCAAGCCGGCCATCCTGGCATGTTAGCCCGCTGCGGGGGCCCGCAGGCCCGCTTTATCGGGCGCCGGGCCGCCCAGTTCAAGCTCTAACATGCGCGGCCTCTCCCGATATTGCCCGGAACCACTGCGCACATGGCCCACCCCATCCAACTGAAAGCCCTCACCCGGCACCTGCTGGGCGCGACGCTGTGGGGCATGCACCTGCTGGCCTGGTGCCAAGTCGGCATCGCGCCGCCCACAGCACGATGGCCCGACCCGGCTGCATCGGCCTCGCCTGGGCACCTGCACAGCACCGAGCACATCCGGACGCAGCACCTGCAGCGCCTGCATGAACAGGCCACGACAGACCCTGCAACCCTGCGCGAGGCCTGCCGCTACGAATCCGAGATCAGCACCCACCCGCCTGCGCGGCAGGTGCTGCTGACCTTTGACGACGGGCCCGAGCCCGGGCAAACCGAATTCATCCTGGCCACGCTCAAGCAGCATGGCATCCGGGCCGTGTTCTTCCTGGTCGGGCAGAAGGCTGCGCGCCACCCGGAGCTGGTCCAGGCCATCCTGGCTGCCGACCAGCATGCGGTGGGCAACCACTCCTGGGATCACCCGAACTTTCATCAGATCAACACAGCCGAACAAGGCCGCCAGGTGTTGCTGGCAGAAGCCACGCTGGCGCCTGCCATGACGCACAAGCTGTTCCGTTACCCCTACGGCAATTCCAGTTGCGCCACCAACACCCTGCTGCACGAACGCGGCTACCGCGTGCTGGGCTGGCATGTCGACAGCTGCGACTGGGCGTTTGATCACCATGGCAGCGTCGATGCCCGAGAGGCGCTGTCATGCGGGGTGTTGGCCACCAACCACCACGACTACATCGGCCACGTGGTGTCAACCGTGCGTGCGCACAACGGCGGCGTCGTGCTGATGCACGAGATCCACCCCAACACCCTGAAAAACCTCGACGCCATCATCGTCCAGCTCAAGGCCGAGGGCTTTGAATTCAGCAGCGTGGATGCGCCGGGGTTTGCGTCGTCGATGCGCTGAAGGCGCTTGGCAAAAAGAAACCCCCGAGCCACTTGCCGTGACAGCGGGGGTCTTGGGCTTGCGGTCGCAAGCGGGGGTTGTTTTGGTGGGCCGGGGTCACTCACACTGTGGCCGGAAAGCCGCATCAATGCTCACTTTCCTGATTTTTTGACCCGCTTGTTGTCCGGAAAGTTATCCGGTGGTGCGTCCGACTTGTGCTGTTTCCTGCGATCAGGCCATCTCGCACAGGACAGTCAGCCACTTCTCACCAAGCGAGTCAGGAATAGGTGCGTCGAACCTGAAGTCCTTGGGTTCCGTTGTTCGTGATTGGATCACCCCGCCATCCGCACCATAGTCTATGTTGGCAACCTCTGCGAGTGTGCGCTTCGCGCACCTAGCAATCACCTTCGTCATACCGAAAGGGGATTTCGGTGAAAGGATGCGTTGCGTGTAGGGCGTTCCGTCGTCGCGCTTCGCTGGAGCGCCGTCGATGCCCATAACAACTTCTGATTCAACAGACCGTGATTTGAGCCAAGCCTCGACAGTGTCGCCCTTAACTATCACCGTTCGCAGCACAATCCCGTAGACCTTTGCAATACGCTTTGGCTCCGGGCCACGACCTGTCTCAGCTATCGCCCACTCGTCACGCCCACCAATGGCTATGGGTGCCTTACATTGCGCCTGAGCAAGTTGCGCGGCCCGGCGCTCGGATGCGCTAGGCGTGATCAGGAAGTCAACAGGGCCGGTAGAAGCATCCGGGTTATTTAGTTCTGACTGCAGTTCTTGCAGCGCAGCTTCAGTGGTTACCGCTGTCGAACTACCGGCCACCGCAATCGCTTGGGAAATCCAGCCCTTTGTGCAATGGGCCAGGTGCGTCACTGCGAAGTAACCCGGCAATACCGAGACACCGAATCGTTTGATGACGGTAAAAGTCACCGCGTTTCCGTACCGCTTCGAAGCGCCTTTCACGAACTTTGGCCCATCAGGCGTGCCCATAGGCTGCAAGCTTTGGGCACCAACCGACCCGGTTGCCAACCAAAGCAACGCCACGCATGTCCGAATCCAGTTGACCACGGCTCACGCCCTTTCAAGTTTTCCTTCCGACCAGTCTAACGCCGCAAATTTCCGGCAATCGTGACTCGCCCTAGCGCGCGTGGACTTACCAGCATCAGCACTTCGCAGCACCTTGTGGCCAGGCCGCGCTTCCCTAAATCAGCCTATTTTTGGTTTTTTCCCGTTTTTTTAATGGTCGCCAGGTTGCCCGGATAGGTGGCCCAACTACCCGCCGCGCAATCACTTTTTTGGACTGACTCCCGCTGCAGCACGCACTCCTGCATTGCTTGCCGGTGATTGTTGTCAATCACGCGCCGCCTTTAGGGCGTGACAAAACTCGCCGGGGGTGCCATCGGTCATGCGGTCTCCGTCACCCCCTCGCATAGGCCGGCAAATGATGAACATTCGCGCTCCGATCATTCAGGCAATATCCCCAGGTGCAGCGCAACTGCCCGTTATTGCTGCTCGATCACATACTTGACGCTTCCCGCGTCTGCGGCAATCACCTTCACCTTGACCCCTTCGGCAATGAAGGCGGCCGGCAGTCGATCAATTTCAATGGCGATTGTGTTGGGCGTCCGTTCAATGTATCGGGCCTGGGGACTACTGGGCGGCAAGACTAGCGGCGGCGCGGAAGTTGTCGCCGTGCCGTTGAACGGCACGCTTCCAACATTCCCCGAATACGTCGTCGTCGATGATCTCGGGATGATTAGCGGGCTGGAGTTCATCGTCGTTGCTCCAGACTCGATGTCAACCGTGCGCCTGAGAAAAAACGCCTTGTCGCCACTCAAACCTTGATAGACGACCGTTGTCAGCCCTGTGGGAGTCGTCCGTCCAAAAAGGTCTGCCTTGCCAAAAGCATTTGGCAGACTCTTCTCTAAGGTCACCTTCAGGACTACATCTCCAACCCCCGCTGTCCGAATTTCTCCGTAGGGCTGCCCGACCTTTGCTGTGTGCTGGACATTGGCACACCCAACAAGCGAAGCCACCAGACAGGTAAGACCAATCATCCACCGCATACTGCCCCCCACCATGCATTGCTAAACCGGCAAAGTTGCCGCCAGCATCTTCCGACCCGGCTTTGTCATGTTAGCGCGCCAGTTCTGAAAGCTAGACACCTTTGCGGCGTGCGCACAAAGTCGCCGGGTAGATCACGGGGCACCCCGGCGGCGCGATGCGACAAACACCGCCACGGCTGATTGCCCATCAGGCGGGTGCAATCCAGGCAAAGCCGCAGGCCATTGGCTTGCCGGTCGCAATCCTTCATCAGGTCGGCCAGGCGCTCGGCTTGGGCTTCCTCGATGCCGCGCCGTGAATAACGCTCAATGCGCGCTTGGCAGGCGGTCAACTCGTCGCCGTTCATGGCTTGAGAGTGCGGCCAGCACCAGCTATCGGGATAGGCCAACAATGCATCACCAGGGGGCAATGGCTCTTGAAAATCAGCCGCTACCCCCCTCGGGGGCACTGCCAAAACTGCCAAAAGGGGGGTTCTGTCAGTTTTGTCAGTGCTGGCCTGCAGGGGTTCTGACAATTTCGCGGCCAGGCGCGCCGCCCACTTACCCATGACGCGCCCCCGTGGTCAGTGAATAAACCGTGGTCGGCCTGCCGCCCGTAGACAACTCGGCTTCAGTCAGCCAGCCGTATGCGGCCAGCATGTCCAGGGCATCGGCCACCGTCGCCTTGTCACCCAGCCCAGCCCATTGCGGTCGGTACACATCACGCGCCGAAAAGGGGTCGGGCAATGCACCTGCTTTCGCTTTGTCCAGAATGCCGCGCGCCGCCTTCAAGGCCCCTCGCTGACCACTGCCATGCAACCGCCTTGCGTGGCTCTCAAAGTATTCGGCCAGGGCCAGGGCGCGCTCTGTAGCGGCCAATGAAACCGGGCCAGTGCCGCCGTCGATCACATGTAGGCCCAGCGCCAGTGCAGGCGCATGGTGGCGAAACTTCGATAGCGCCCCTTCCAATCCCTCGTTTTCGGCGCTTCGTAGGTTCGCCTCAAACTCGGCCCGCCACACCACAAAAAGGTCGCGCGCTTCGTCGGCAAACCGCAGCAAAGGCAATCCGTGCTCATCGCTGTATAAGTCGGTGTCCTGAACTGCGCCCAATGACTGCGCCGTCATCGCGTCCAGCCGCTCGAACGTCTGCCAGGCTGCTTGCTTGGCTTGGTTGTTCGGCAGTCGATCCACTTCGCGCCAGTCGCCAACCGCATCGGGCCAGGCCACTAGAAACCGCTCCAGCATGCCGTCATCTGCAGCACCGCGCCGGGCTCGCGCAATCAGCTCGGATAGCGGGCCAGGCTGAATGCCACCGATGATGGATAGCCGCGCATCCTGCATAGTGACAGTGCCCCGCCCTATGCGATCAAAGGTGTATCGGCCACCACTCCAGGCTTGCAGGTAGAACCCGCGCGCGGTCGCTGCGTCTTCAGCGGCCAGGTGCAACAGCAAACCGCGCATTTCATCGCGCACCAGCAGCACCCCATCGGGGTTTTGCTCCAGCACCTCGCCCGCCTTTTCATAGGTCAGATCATTGACCACATACCGCGCGCGGGTCGGGGCTTCGCGCTCATCGTCAGCGGCCAGCAGTGCCGCCACATCAGCACCGCCGTCTTTCTTCAAGGTGTCGCGGGCCAGCTTCTTGCGGGCTTCGGCTCGCAGGTCTGCCGCCATGGCTTCGGCTTGATGATCTGCAGTCAGCGCGTTGAATGCTTCGGCGGCGCGCGCCTCCAGCCGCTCGATAGGTGCCAGCGCCTGTGCCATTGCAGGCGATTTCATCCAGCCAGGGCGGCCCACCAACATCGCCCATAGGTTGCCCCGCACCTTCCAATCCGTGAGCAATTGCGGACGAATGGCAACGCGGCGCGCCACCAGCGAAGCGGCGGCCACCAACATCGGCACGGCCACAAAGTCTGGCGGGCAGTGCATGCGCTCGGCCACATCGGCCACCCATGGCCTGAAGGCATCAGGCAATGCCATCAGGGGGAACGGATCAACCGGCAATAGCTCAGGCGGCAACGGCTTGGGCGCGGCAATCACTGCAGGGCCAGCAGCGCCGATTGCGCGAATGCGGGCAAGGTCTTGATGATGGGCGCTCATGCTGGCACCTCCAGCGGATCACGCGCCGCCCACACATCACACCAATCAGCGCCGGGCGTGCTGGGTGCCATCACCTCGCACTGCAGGCCCGCTGCAAATGCGCGCGCGCGTAGGGCTTCAGCGGCATCAGCACCGGCCTTGTCGGCATCGGCAAAGATCACCAGGCGGCGCAGATTGCGCGGCCACTGCCAGGCCGCCAGGGCACCCGCACTGTATGCAGCCACCGTGGGCAGGCCAGATGCCAGACGCGCCGCCAGGGCGGTTTCTATGCCCTCGGCAATGCCCAATCCCTCGGGGCCTGCTTGACCCAATCGGATGCACGCGCCATCCAAAGGCCCCGCCGTGGGTGTCAGCTTCTTGACCTTGCCGGGTGTGGGTGCCTTGTCGCCTTCAGGGGTTAGCCAGGTGCGATGCAAAGCCACCATGCTGCCATCGGCGGCGCGCATGCGGGCCACCATCGCAGGCCAGGTGCCAACCGTCTTGCCATCCACCTTGTAGGGCAATGCACGATGCAGGCGCAGGCAATCAGGCACGGGCCAAAAGTCGCACTGCAGGCGGTTTGCCAGATAGCGTGCAACCGGGTCGCCCGGCATCACTGGCAGGCACTGGCCCCATAGCTGCGCCAGCCATGTGCCATTGGTCTTCCACTTGGCTTCCTGCTCGGCTTGGCGCTCGCGCTTGGCTTTCTCGATCTGGCGGGCCATGGCGGCGCGCTCGTCACGGGTCAGGCTTTCACGCGCAACTGCTGACCATGTGAACATCTGGCCAGGGTGTTGCCGATTGCAGCCATACACCCCGCCGCGCTCGTCATCAAACAGCTTGCACCAGCCTGCATCGTCGCCGCGCTTGCCATTGGTCGCAAAGCGGATCATGCGGCCCGGCTCGATGTTGTCGGGTGCGTGGCCCAGCTCGGCCAGCATGGCCTCGTAAAACGCTCGCACGGGATCGGCGCTCATGGCTTGGCCCCCACTTGATCTGCAAATGCTTCAACTGCGGCCAGGTCGGATAGCTCGCGCACCATGCCCCACCGGATCACATGGAACACCGCACCATTGGCTGACCGGCTCAACGTCCAGCCTTTCAGGGCTAGCTGCGTCTGCAGGGTTGCAAAGTGCTTGGCTTCGGATTGATCGGCGCGGGGTGCATCGGCACAATCAGCGGCGTCTGCTTTCTGTTGTTCCGCGTGGCCCCCACCGCCTGCCAGCCTGGGGGCTTCGTCTTGATGGGCGCAGATCAATGGTGCAGATGCTGCAGGCAGGGCCAGGCCCGCCCCGTGGGCGTCTTGATGATGGTTTGCCATGTGCCCATCACCCCGCCAGGTTTTGCAAGGGTTGCGCTTGGCGCTTGGCACGCGCCGCCGCACTTGCCTTCGCGGCTCGGGCGGTTATTTGCTGGGGATCGGCACCAGCGGGTTGCGCCGCGCGGTTTGCCCAATAGGCGGCCACATCAGACACACGCCAACGGGTGCAGCGCGATTGCTTGATGACCGGGGCAGGTGCCCGCCCGGCTCGCACTTCTTCATGCCACCAACTCAGGGACATTGCCCCGGCTGCAGCGCAGGTTGCGCCGTCGATCAAAGCCACGGCGGCCAGATCGCCGGGCAGGGTTTGAACTGGCTTCTTGTCGGTGCTTGCGGGCATTGCTGACCCCATCTGTTGCGATGTGGTCATTGCACAGCCCTATGCAGTTTGGGTCTATGCCGCTACAGCATTGCGGTTCGCCGGAATCTAGAAACAGTACGCCATTTCTAAGGAAACGATCAGCCCAGATTCTTCCAATCGTCGCCAGGGAACAACTCGGACAACAGGCGCAACACCCGAGACGATGACAGTCTTACTTCTTCGGCAATCAAGGGCGCAGAATTGAAGCGCGAACGCTGCAATAACCGGTGTTTCTGGGCTGCAGCCCTTACCCTATCCCGAGTGGTCGCGCCGACTTTCTTTCGCGCCGATATTGCTCGATTGCTGCCGTCATACCGATGCAACTGCATCGCCATCAGGAAGCCATCGAGTTGATTCCTGACACGGTCTGCATTGTTGAGATGCGCTCTAGCAAGTTCTAGATTGCCTTCGTCCAGCGCATGCCTGCACTCGGCCACATCCCTACACAAGAAGTGCAAGTGAATCAGGGCGTACGACTGAACAGCGCCCTTGCCCTGTAGGTGCTCTCGGTCAGCAGTCACCTTCCGAAAAATGGCGCTGATTGCTGCCGGGTTTGCATCGGCATCAATCAGGCGAAGCGCCGCACATTGAGCAATCGACTTGGGTACCCATTTGGTCTCGAAGGCGTCCAGGAGCTCTCGAAACTCTGAATCATCAGCAATCAGCATGCACACCCCTTCAGGTGCCCTTGATGAAGGGGCCGCGCCACACCGGCAAGGGAACCAGCTATTCGGGGATCAGCCTAGGCGCGGCTTAAACGGTCAGACGTAGCGGGACATGAGGGCAAGGGTTTGTTGCAATCGCTCGCCTGCAATGTCCAGCGCGCTACCGATCCGGGATTCTTTGGAGTGGTAGTCGTCCGGCTTTTCAATCGTTTCGGTCTGAAGCGAAAGCCCGATAACCTGAGGCAAGCCCAACACTTGCCCGATTTCATGGCTTACCCGGTGCGCCAGGTCGCGCGGCATATCGTTCTGAACAGTCATTGCGCCACCCACTCTTGATAGCCGCCGATGGTTGCCGTATCGCGGATGGGTTGCCAGTCTTTCTGGTCGATGCCGCACCCATCAGCATTGACGCAAAGCAGATGCGCCAGCGCACGCGCAATGCCCTCGCGGTAGGCGTCGCCGCGCGTCGTGGCTTCGTGGATCAATCCCAACGTCAGGTTGGTCATGGCCGCGTAATCGCGGGTGTCCTTGCCTTCCTCCGAACCCTCGCCGGTACAGGTCGCATCGCTGATTTCGCCAATCTGGCCCATCAGTGCGCGCACCGCCTCTGCGCCCGCTTCAATCTCATTCGCTACAGTGTGAACAGCTTTCATTTGATCCTCCGTAGATCAGGTGGAAGTCAGGGCCTGCCAGGTGTTACAGCACCGAACAGGCCCGCCTTACCGCAGAACCGCTGCGGCACCGGGTTTGCGGGTCAGGCCCGCCTGCTCGCAATAGGGATCACCTCGGCACCATCGCGCAGCCGATCCAGGTAATCAGCCCACTTGCCCATCATGTCGCGCCGCTGCTCCAGAAACTGAGTGCGGTCATACGAACGGCCCAAAGCGCTTGCAACCGCGTGGGCTAGCTGGGCTTCGATCACCTCGGCCTGCACCCCTAGGCGCTCGGCAATCATGGTGCGGGCCATGGCGCGGAAACCGTGGGCGGTCATGTCGTCATTGCCGTAGCCCAATCGGCGCAGGGCACCGCGCACGGTGTTTTCGCTCATGCAGCGCTCGCCGGTCAGCAGTGACGGAAACACATATTTGCCGTGCCCGGTCAGCGGGTGAAGCTCGCGCAGGATTTCCACCGCCTGCTTGGCCAGGGGCACCAGATGCGCGCCGCCGTCGATCTTCTCGGCCTTGCTGCGCTTCATCACTTCGCCGGGCACAGTCAGCAATGCGGCGTCCAGATCAAGCCAAGCCCATTCCATGTGGCGCAGTTCGCCAGGGCGCAGCAGCAGCAGTGCCGACAGGCTCAGGCCCGCACGGGTCACGGGGTGCCCTTGGTAGCCCATCATGTCGCGCAGCAGCGCACCGGCCTTGCTGGGCTCGATGATGGCGGCGTGGTGCCTGGATTGAACCGGCTGCAGGGCATCTTTCAGGTTTGCCGCCGGGTTGTCTCGGCACTGGCCGGTTGCGATCCCGTAGCGGAACACCTGCCCGCAGGCGTCTTTGATCCGGTGTGCAGTTTCAATGGCCCCGCGCGCTTCCACCTTGCGCAGGCAGGCCAGCAACTCGGGGGCGTCAATCTCGCCAATGGCGCGCCGCCCGATCCACGGGAAAGCGTCCTGCTCCAACCGGATCCGGGTGCGCTCGGCATGCCCTGCACTGACTTTCACTTGGTGAACCGTGGTCAGCCACTCGCGGGCCACAAATTCAAAAGTACCGGGGCCAGGCTTGCCCTGTGCCGCCAGCTTTGCCGCCGTGGCCTTTGCGGCGTCGGCTTCTTTGCTTGTCTTGCGCTCTTGGCTCGGATCGCCACCGGCTGCAATCAGCTTGCGGGCTTCGTCGCGGCGCTCGCGGGCGTCGGCCAAAGACACTTCCGGATAGGTGCCCAAGCTCAGGCGGTTTTCGCGGCTCGCAATCCAATAGCGCATGCGCCACCAGCCCACCTCGCCGTCAGGCTGACAGATCAGGGTCAAACCGCCGCCATCGGCAATAGTCGATGCCTTGCCCGCAGTGCCCGCCGCCTTGAGTGCGGCCAGGATCGCCTTGTTTGTCAGCTTGTTGGATGCAGCCATACCGGATAACTCCCGTCACATGAGGCCGCCTAGGGCCTGTTGTCCGGTATGTTATCCGGTCGGTTATCCGGTGCAAGTGGGCTCATCCGTCCCCATGCGGACGTAAAAAAACCCCTAAGTCGTTGATTTACCTAGGGGTTTCGGGGCTTGCGGTCGCAAGCGGGGGTTGTTTTGGTGGAGCCGGGGGGAATCGAACCCCCGTCCGCAAGCCATCACCGGCCAGTTCTACATGCGTAGCTGTCTGATTTGAATCTCGTGGAGGCGATCGCGCAGCAGCACGCTATCGACCCCACCAGTCACTTGAGTCTCGTTTCAGGCTGAATGACGCAGCCCAAAACCAGCCAATGTGTATAACTTCGCAGCCCTTTGCCTTGCGGCATCAGGCCCGGCCCATCGGCCAACCGTTGCGAAGCTCACCGGTTATTAAGCGGCGAGGGCGTACGAGGTATCGTTCGCAGTTACTTTGTTTCCAGTGGTTTTACGAGCGAACTGGTGCTCGGCATGCCCTGAACCGACTCCGTACCCACGTCGAAGCCAGGTCGGCCCCTGGAACCACCTAGTTTAGGCCAGATCCAGCCATTGCAAGAGCTCATCTGGGCAAGAAAGCGTGTGGTCTGCCCCCCAGGCCTCGATGGGCTCGCCCTGGCCCAGATAGCCCCAGGCTGCAGCCAGGGTGACCATGCCCGCAGCCCGACCAGCCACGATGTCGCGCTCGTCGTCGCCCACGTACACGCACTGGGCAGGGTCTACCTGCATGTGGCGTGCAGCCGCCCACAAGGGCTCGGGGTGTGGCTTGGCGTGCGGCGTGCTGTCACCGCAGATCAGCACCGCAGAGCGGCTGTTCAGCCCCAGGCCATCGACGATGGGCGCGGCAAAGCGGGTGGCCTTGTTGGTCACGATGCCCCAGCGGATGCCCTGCGTGTCCAGGCGATCGATGACGGGGGCCATGTCGTCAAACACACGGGTATGCGCCAGCAGACCCTGGGCGTACAAATCCAGGAAGGCATCACGCAGGCCGATGAAGCGTGCGTCATCCGGGCCCACGCCAAAGGCCGCATGCACCATGCCCCGTGCGCCGGTGCCCACCATGGGCCGCAGGGCCTGGTAGGGCAAGGCCGGCAAACCGTGCTGCACACGCAGCCGGTTGGCCGCCGCTGCCAGATCGGGCGCGCTGTCGATCAGCGTGCCGTCCAGATCAAACAGCACGGCCTGCACCTGCGCCGGCCTCATGCGGGCGCCTGCGTGGCCAGCAGGTAGTTCACGGCCGTGTCGTCGTTCAGGCTGTAGCGCTGGGTGATGGGGTTGAAGCTCATGCCCTTGAAGCCCACGCTGGCCAGGTTGGCCTCGCGGGCCCAGCGGGTGAGCTCGCTGGGGCGGATGAAGCGCTGGTATTCGTGCGTGCCCTTGGGCAGCATCTTGAGCACGTATTCGGCGCCCACTACGGCCAGCAACCAGGCCTTGGCATTGCGGTTGATGGTGGAGAAAAACACCCAGCCACCGGGTTTGACCAGGGCAGCGCAGGCCCGCACCACCGAGGCGGGGTCTGGCACGTGCTCCAGCATCTCCATGCAGGTCACCACATCAAAGCTGGCAGGCTGCTCGGCAGCCAGGGCCTCGACGGCCACCTCGCGGTACTGCAGGGTGCGCACACCGGCTTCCATCGCGTGCAACTGGGCCACCTTCAGGGGCTTGGTCGACAGATCGATACCCAGCACATCGGCCCCACGCTGGGCCATGCTTTCGGCCAGGATGCCCCCACCGCAGCCCACGTCCAGCACCCGCTTGCCCGCCAAACGGGCCTGGCCATCGATCCAATCCAGGCGCAGCGGATTGATCTGGTGCAGCGGCCGAAACTCGCCGTCCGGATCCCACCAGAGGTGGGCCAGATCGCCAAACTTGGCCAGTTCTTGCGGGTCAGCGTTCACGGTCATGGGGCGGATCAATCGAGGTTTGCAAAACTGCCAGATGATGACGCAAAAAAACCCCGCCGAGGCGGGGTTCTTCGTGGCGCCACCACAAGGGCAGCGCCTGGATCAGGCCCGAAGGCCGGTGATCACTTCTTGGTACGGGTACCGACGACTTCGATTTCCACGCGGCGGTTCTTGGCGCGGCCTTCGGCGGTCTTGTTGTCGGCCACAGGCTGCTTCTCGCCCTTGCCTTCGGTGTACACGCGGTTCTTTTCGATGCCCTTGCCCACCAGGTAAGCCTTGACAGCTTCAGCGCGGTTGACCGACAGCTTCTGGTTGTAGGCATCGGTACCGGCCGAGTCGGTGTGACCCACGGCGATGATGACTTCCAGGGCGACGGCCGAGGTCTTGCCGACCAGGTCGTCCAGCTTGGCCTTGGCTTCGGTCTTCAGCACAGCCTTGTCGAAGTCGAAGAAGGCGTCAGCAGCGAAGGTGACCTTCTCGCTGACCGGCGCGGCGGGAGCCGGGGCGGGAGCGGGAGCGGGCACAACCACCGGAGCCACCGGAGCGGGAGCCGCCACAGGGGCCGGAGCCGGAGCGGGAGCCGGAGCAACCTTGGGAGCGGGGGCCGGAGCCGGAGCGGGCTTCAGAGCGCCGTCGCAATTGGGAGCGGCGGTAGCCGGGGTCCAGGTGCCATCGCGCCAGCACAGTTCGTTGGTGCCGTTCTTCCAGACGGAACCGTCGGTCGAGCGCCAGTTGTCAGCGCCGTTCGACTGGGCGAAAACCGCGATGGGCGCGGCAATTGCGGCCGACGCGAAGAGCACCGCCACCTTGTTCAGTTTCTTCATGATTCTCCTCTCGAGGGAAGCCGCAGTTATCTGCGTAATGTCCATATCGGAAGCAAGAAAAGCCGGCAAACACCCGGTTTGGCAAGCGTTCGCCACCGATGATTCATTGTGCCATAGGGCCTATGGGCGACCAGATTTTCAGCCAAGTGAAATGCGCCAAGGACAAGGATGTTGTTAAGCCGCGACAACCAGACGCCCCTTAGAATCGTGGGTTGCCGTGCAGAGCCTCTGCCGCGTCTTTCTTTCCATCGGCGCCACCACGCCGCATCCGCATGACGCCATTCGCCAAGGAAACACTGCCCATCAGCCTCGAAGAGGAAATGCGGCGTTCTTATCTGGATTACGCGATGAGCGTGATCGTGGGTCGCGCGCTGCCTGATGCACGCGATGGCCTCAAGCCCGTGCACCGGCGCGTGCTGTTCGCCATGCACGAGCTCAACAACGACTGGAACCGCCCTTACAAGAAGAGCGCCCGTATCGTTGGCGACGTGATCGGCAAGTACCACCCGCACGGCGACACGGCGGTGTACGACACCATCGTGCGCATGGCGCAGGATTTTTCGCTGCGCCACATGCTGGTGGACGGCCAGGGCAACTTCGGCTCGGTGGACGGCGACAACGCCGCCGCCATGCGGTACACCGAAATCCGGCTGGCCAAGATCGCCCACGAGATGCTGTCGGACATCGACAAGGAAACCGTCGATTTCGCGCCCAACTACGACGGCTCCGAAAAAGAGCCCACGGTGCTGCCTGCGCGCTTGCCCAACCTGCTGGTCAACGGCTCGGCCGGTATCGCGGTGGGCATGGCCACCAACATCCCGCCGCACAACCTCAATGAAATCATCGACGCCTGCCTGCACCTGCTCAAGGTGCCGGGCGCCACGATCGAAGAGCTGATGGAAATCGTGCCGGCGCCTGATTTCCCGACCGCCGGCATCATTTATGGCGTCAACGGCGTGCGCGAGGGTTACCGCACTGGCCGCGGCAAGGTGGTGATGCGCGCCAAGTGCCACTTTGAAGACATCGACAAGGGCTCGCGCCAGTCGATCATCGTTGACGAGATCCCCTACCAGGTCAACAAGAAGACCCTGCTTGAGCGCATCGCCGAGCTGGTGCACGACAAGAAGATCGAAGGCATCAGCCACATCCAGGATGAATCCGACAAGTCGGGCATGCGGGTGGTGATCGAGCTCAAGCGCGGTGAAGTGCCCGAGGTGGTGCTGAACAACCTGTACAAGCAGACGCAGCTGCAGGACACCTTCGGCATCAACATGGTGGCCCTGATCGACGGCCAGCCCAAGCTGTGCAACCTCAAGCAGCTGCTGGAGATCTTCCTGGAGCACCGCCGCGAGGTCATCACCCGCCGCACCGTGTACGAGCTGCGCAAGGCGCGCGAGCGCGGCCACGTGCTCGAAGGCCTGGCAGTGGCGCTGGCCAACATCGACGAATTCATCGAGACCATCAAGAACAGCCCCACCCCGCCGGTGGCCAAGGCCGCGCTGATGGCCAAGAGCTGGGATTCGTCGCTGGTGCGCGAGATGCTCACCCGCGCCGAAGGCGACACACCCGGCGGCCGCGCCGCCTACCGGCCCGAAGGCCTGCCGGCCAACATGGGCCTGCAGCCCGACGGCCTGTACCGCCTCAGCGACGACCAGGCCAGCGAGATCCTGCAGATGCGCCTGCAGCGCCTGACGGGGCTGGAGCAGGACAAGATCATCGGCGAGTACAAGGATGTCATGGCGGTCATCGCCGACCTGCTCGACATCCTGGCCAAGCCCGAGCGCGTGACCACCATCATTTCCGACGAATTGCTGGCGGTGAAGCTGGAGTTCGGCACCACCAAGCTGGCGGTGCGCCGCAGCGTGGTCGAGCACAACGTTCAGGAGCTGGGCACCGAAGACCTGATCACACCCACCGACATGGTGGTCACGCTCAGCCACACCGGCTACATTAAGAGCCAGCCCCTGACCGAATACCGCGCGCAAAAGCGTGGCGGTCGCGGCAAGCAGGCCACACAAACCAAGGAAGACGACTGGATCGACCAGCTCTTCATCGCCAACACCCACGACTGGATCCTGTGCTTCAGTGACCGCGGCCGCGTGTACTGGCTGAAGGTCTGGGAGGTGCCGCAGGGCTCGCGCAATTCGCGCGGCAAGCCCATCGTCAACATGTTCCCGCTGCAGCCGGGCGAAAAGGTCACGGTGGTGCTGCCCCTGACCGGCCACTTCCGCACCTTCCCGGGTGATCATTTCATCTTCATGGCCACCGCCCTGGGCACGGTCAAGAAGACCGCGCTGGACGAGTTCTCCAACCCGCGCAAGGCCGGCATCATCGCGGTCGATCTGGACGAAGGCGACCACCTGATTGGCGCGGCCCTCACCGACGGCAAGCACGATGTGATGCTGTTCTCGGACGGCGGCAAGGCCGTGCGCTTTGACGAAGACGATGTGCGCGCCATGGGCCGCCAGGCCCGCGGCGTGCGCGGCATGAACCTCGAAGAAGGCCAGAGCCTGATCGCCATGCTGGTGGCCGAAGACGAGACGCAAAGCGTGCTCACCGCCACCGAAAACGGCTTTGGCAAGCGCACCAGCATCGTCGAATACACCCGCCATGGCCGTGGCACCAAGGGCATGATCGCCATCCAGCAAAGTGAGCGCAACGGCAAGGTCGTCGCGGCCACGCTGGTGCGCCCGGCCGACGAAATCATGCTGATCACCGACCGCGGCGTGCTGGTGCGCACCCGTGTCAGCGAGATCCGCGAACTGGGCCGCGCCACGCAGGGCGTCACGCTCATCGCGCTGGACGACGGCAGCAAGCTCTCGGGCCTGCAACGCATCGCCGAGAACGACGCTGCTGTGGATGCACAGGGCGACAACAACGAAGGTGGCCCGGATGATGCTGCGGCCACCGATACCTCCAACCTGGATCAACCATGACCTTCTCCAGCCGGCTGACGCGCGCAGCCCTGTTCACCGCCCTGGCCACCACCGCCTGCATCAGCTGGGGCCAGGCCACCTCGTCGCCGTCCAAGAAGGAACTGGTCAACAAGGTGCTGGCCCTGCAGCAACCCGCACTCGAACGCATGGGCCTGGAACTGGCCAATCAGACCGCCAACCAGGTGCTGCAAGCCGCTGGCGAGGGCGTGTCGCGCGTGGCGCCCGACAAGCGCGAAGCCCTGGCCAAGGACATTGAGGCCGACGTGCGTAAGTTCTACGACGAGATCTCGCCGGTGTTGCGCGCCGCCTCGGCCAAGATCGGCCCCCAGGTGGTGGGCCCGCAGCTGGAAGAAAAGTTCACCGAAGACGAACTGAAAACACTGGTGGCCTGGCTCGAATCGCCCGTCAATCGCAAGTACGCCCAGTTTGGTTTTGAGCTGCAGAACCCGCTGCGCCAGAAGCTGGTGGCCGATTCGCGCACCGAGGTGGAAGGCAAGATCCAGGCGCTGGAGCGCCAGCTGGGTGCCAAGCTGCAGGCTGCGGGCGCCGGCGCGCCAGCCACGGGCACCGCCAACGGTGCGGCAGCAGCGCCGGCCGCCGCCGCGTCCAAGCCTGGCAAGGCTGTCAAGAAGTGATCTGGTGAGCGCCGTGCAACGTCCCTACAACTTCTCGGCCGGCCCTGCGGCGCTGCCCGAGGCCGTGCTGCAGCAGGCCGCCAGCGAGATGCTCGACTGGCATGGCTCGGGCATGGGCGTGATGGAGATGAGCCATCGCGGCAAGGAGTTCATCAGCATCGCCGAGCAGGCCGAGCAGGATTTGCGTGATTTGCTGGCGGTGCCGCCGCAGTTCCGCATCCTGTTCATGCAGGGCGGTGGCCTGGCCGAGAACGCCATCGTGCCGCTCAACCTGTCGCAAGGCGGTGCGGTGGATGTGGTGGTCAGCGGCGCCTGGTCCAAAAAGTCCGCCCAGGAAGCGCGCCGTTATGCCGATGTGGCCGTTGCCGCCAGCAACGAGGCCGATGGCCACACCAGCCTGCCCGATCCGGCCCGCTGGCAGTTGCGGTCACAGGCCCGTTACGTGCACCTGTGCTCCAACGAAACCATCCACGGTGTTGAATACCAGCAACTGCCCGACCTGGCCGCGCTGGGTTGCCAGGCGCCCCTGGTGGTCGATGCCTCGTCGCACATCCTGTCGCGGCCCATCGATTGGCAGCGCGTGGGCCTGGTGTTTGCCGGTGCGCAAAAAAACATCGGCCCGGCCGGCCTGACCCTGGTCATCGTGCGCGAAGACCTGCTGGGCCATGCGCTGGCCGTCTGCCCTTCGGCCTTTGACTACAAGACCGTGGCCGACAACCAGTCGATGTTCAACACGCCGCCCACCTACGGCATCTACATCGCCGGCCTGGTGTTCCAGTGGATCAAGGCGCAAGGCGGCGTGGCGGCCATGGAGGCCCGCAACATCGCCAAGGCCGATCTGCTGTACGGCTACCTCGATGGCTCCGAGTTCTATGTGAATCGCGTGGCCCGTGAAGGTCGCTCACGCATGAACGTGCCCTTCTTCCTGCGCAACGAAACCCTCAACGACGCCTTCCTGGCGGGTGCCAAGGCGCGCGGCCTGCTGCAACTCAAGGGCCACAAGAGCGTGGGTGGCATGCGGGCGTCGATCTACAACGCCATGCCGCTGGCAGGCGTGCAGGCCCTGGTGGCCTATCTGGACGAGTTTGCACAACAACATGGCTGAGTCGAACACGCCCCCCAACCGCTCCAGCGACGATGACCTGCGCCCGCTGCGCGAACAGATCGACGCGATTGATCGGCAACTGCTGAGCCTGCTCAACCAGCGCGCCCGGGTGGCCGAGGCCGTGGGCGAGATCAAGCGCCGCGACGGCACGCCTTTCTTCCGGCCCGACCGGGTGGCCCAGGTCATCCAGAAGATCGAATCGGCCAACCAGGGCCCGCTGCTCAACCAGCATGTGGCCGCCATCTGGCGTGAGGTGATGTCGGCCTGCCTGGCCCTCGAATCGCCCCAGCGCGTGGCCGTGCTGGGCCCGCAAGGCACCTTCTGCGAAGAAGCGGCCATCGAGTACTTTGGCAGCGCAGCCAACCTGATCTATTGCAGCAATTTCGACGAGGTCTTCCACGCCACGGCTGCGGGCACCGCCCAGTTTGGCGTGGTGGGCATGGAGAACTCCACCGAAGGTGTGGTCACCCGTTCGCTGGATCTGTTCCTGCGCTCGCCGGTGCATGTGGTGGGAGAAGTCAGCCTGCTGGTACGCCACAACCTGCTGCGCCAGCAAAACAGCCTCGAAGGCGTCGAGGTGGTCATGGCCCACCCGCAGGCCCTGGCCCAATGCCAGAACTGGCTCACCCAGCACCTGCCCAAGGCCGAGCGTCGCGCCGTGGGCAGCAATGCCGAAGGCGCCCGCCTGGCGGCGTCCAACCCCGCCTGGGCGGCGCTGGCCAGCGAGCGCGCCGCCGCATCGTTCGGCCTGCACATCGTGGCCCATGCCATCCAGGACGAAGCCTACAACCGCACCCGGTTCGCGGTGATCTGCCTGCCGCAGACGCTGGCCACGCCGGCCCCCACCGGCAAGGATTGCACCAGCCTGGTGGTGTCGGTGCCCAACCGTCCGGGCGCCGTGCATGATCTGCTGATCCCGCTCAAGACCAATGGCGTGTCGATGACGCGCTTTGAATCGCGCCCGGCCAAGTCGGGCCAGTGGGAGTACTACTTCTACATCGACATCCAGGGCCACATCGGCCAGCCCCATGTGGCCGCCGCCCTGGCAGAGCTTCAAAGCGCCTGCGCCTTCTACAAGGTGCTGGGCTCCTACCCCATCAGCGATTGAGCAGCACCGCCATGTTCAATCAATTGGGTGTCATTGGATGCGGCCTGATGGGCGGCTCGTTTGCGCTGGCGCTCAAGCGTGCCGGCCTGGTCAAGCAGGTGGTGGGCTACAGCAAGTCGCCCTCCACCACCGAGATGGCGCGCCGCATGGGCGTCATCGATGTGGCCGCCGAATCGGCCCTGCTGGCGGTGTCGGGCTCGGATCTGGTGCTGATCGCCGTGCCGGTGGCCGCCACCGAGGCCACTTTCAACACCATCCGCCACGGCATCAAGGACGGCATGCTGGTGATGGATGTGGGCTCGACCAAGCGTGACGTGGTGGACACCGCCCGCCGCACGCTGCGCGAAAAGGTGAGCAGCTTTGTGCCGGCCCACCCCATTGCCGGCAGCGAACAATCGGGCGTGGCCCATGCCGACGCCACGCTGTACAACAACCGCCAGGTCATCCTCACGCCGCTGCCGCAAACGCAGGCCGAGCTGGTGCAAAAGGCCACCGACGTCTGGACAGCCGTGGGCGCGCAGGTGCTGCGCATGACCCCCGAAAACCACGACGCCGCCTTTGCAGCGGTCAGCCACCTGCCGCACCTGCTGGCCTTTGCCTATTTCTCGGCCATTGCCAACCAGCCGGCCGGGCGAGATTTTTTGTCGCTGGCCGGCCCCGGCTTTCGTGATTTCACGCGCATTGCCGCCAGTGACCCCACGGTGTGGCGCGACATCCTGCTGGCCAACCGCGAAGAGGTGCTGCGCCAGAGCCAACGATTCCGCTTTGCGCTCGATGCCCTGGAGCACGTGATGCTGGCCGGCAACTCGCAGGCCCTCGAAGACCTCATCCGCAATGCCTCCGACACCCGGGGCGCCTGGCAGATCGGTGGCTCGCGCAGCAGTTCCTGATTTTTCTCTGGTTCGGGTCTGACGGCCCACCGCCGGCCGCCCCGTCGCAGGCCCCGCCCGATTCATCGCCAAAGTTCCATGTTCAAGATTCCATTCCTCGATCTGCCGCCGCTGCGTGGTGCCGCTGGCACCGTTCGCCTGCCGGGCTCCAAGAGCATCTCCAACCGCGTGCTGTTGCTGGCGGGCCTGAGCCAGGGCACCACCGTGGTCCGGGATCTGCTGGACAGCGACGACACCCGGGTGATGCTGGACGCCCTGCGCGCCTTGGGCTGCACCCTGGTTCGCCACGATGACGGCGCCTTGTCGGTCACCGGTCTGGGTGGCCAACTGGATGTGAAGCAGGCGGCGCTGTTCCTGGGCAATGCCGGCACGGCGATGCGGCCCCTGGCTGCGGCCCTGGCCGTGCTGGCCAGCCTGCAAGGTGGCCGTTTTGAGCTCAGCGGCGTGCCGCGCATGCACGAGCGGCCCATCGGTGATCTGGTGGACGCCTTGCGCCAGCTGGGCTGCCCCATCGATTACCTGGGCCAGGACGGTTACCCGCCCCTGGCGCTGGGCCGATCGGCCGTCACCAGCCTGCACACCGATCGTGAAATCCGCGTGCGGGGTGATGTCTCCAGCCAGTTTCTGACCGCCCTGCTGCTGGCCCTGCCGCTGGCGTCGGCTTCGGGCCCGGTGGTCATCACGGTGGACGGCGAGCTGATCAGCAAGCCCTATGTCGAGATCACGCTGAACCTGCTGGCGCGCTTTGGCATCGCGGTGCAGCGTGAAGGCTTTGCGCGCTTCACCATCCCGGCCGGCAGCGCTTACCGCACGCCGGGCGTCATCCACGTTGAAGCCGACGCCTCGTCGGCCTCGTACTTCATCGCGCTGGGCGCCTTGGCGGCCACCGAGGCCCCGCTGGTCATCGAAGGCCTGGGCCTGGATTCGATCCAGGGTGACATCCGTTTCGTCGAGGCGGCACAGGCCATGGGCGCCCTGGTGCAAGGCGAGCCCGGTCGCCTGACGGTGCGACGCGGTGCCTGGCCTCTGCACGCCATCACGCTCGATTGCAACCACATCCCCGATGCCGCGATGACGCTGGCCGTGATGGCGCTGTACGCCACCGGCACCACGCGGCTGACCAACATCGCCAGCTGGCGCGTGAAGGAAACCGATCGCATCGCTGCCATGGCCGCCGAGCTGCGCAAGGTGGGTGCCACGGTGGTGGAAGGCCCCGACTTCATCGAGGTGACCGCCCCGCAGCGCTGGCAGCCCGCCGCCATCCACACCTACGACGACCACCGCATCGCCATGTGCCTGTCGCTGGCCGCGTTCAATCCGCTCACGGTGGCAGCCGGGCAAGAGGTGCCGGTGCGCATCCTCGATCCGCAGTGCGTGGCCAAGACCTTCCCCGATTACTTCGAGGCCCTGTTCTCGGTGGCGCATGCCCGGGTGCATGACATCCCGGTGATCACCATCGACGGGCCCACCGCATCGGGCAAGGGCACGCTGGCGGCCCATGTGGCGCAGCGCCTGGGTTTCCATCAGCTCGATTCGGGCCTGCTGTACCGCGCCACCGCGCTGGCCGCGCAACGGCAGGGGGTGGCCGCCGACGATGAACCCGGCCTGGCCCGCGTGGCCAGCAGCCTGCTGCTGCGCTTTGACGGCGAAGCCGTGCTGCTGGAAGGCGAGGACGTGGCGGCCGAGCTGCGCCAGGAAGCCGTGGGCAGCATGGCCTCGCGCATCTCGGCCTGGCCGGCCGTGCGCAGCGCACTGGAGGCGCTGCAACTGGCGTTTCGCGCCCTGCCCGGCCTGGTGGCCGATGGCCGCGACATGGGCACGGTGATCTTCCCGGCGGCCCCGCTGAAGCTGTTTCTCACGGCCAGCCCGGCCATGCGCGCCGAGCGCCGGCATAAGCAATTGATTTCAAAGGGAATTTCGGCTAACATCGCCGACCTTCGTGCTGACCTTGAGGCGCGTGACGAGCGAGATCGCAATCGCGCCGTCGCCCCCTTGAAGCCCGCACAAGATGCGCTGCTGCTCGACAACTCGGGCCAGACCATCGAGCAATCGGTGGATCAGGTACTGGGCTGGTGGGCGCAGCGCAGGCCGTTTTGAGGGGCTGCCAGCCCCTTGATCCAGCCACCTCACCCGCCGATCCCTCCCGCCGCGGCCGTCAGGCCCTCTGGGGATCGGCGATTGTGTTCAACCAACCCGCAACCTCAGGTTGCAAACACCCCCGTCGGCTTCTTCTGACTTGGTTTTCGCCGACACCAAGGAATCTATTCATGGCCCAAACCCAATCCCTCGACCACATCCCCGACAGCCCGCACGCGATTGACAGCTTTGCTGCGCTGTTCGAAGAATCGCTGCAAAAGAGCGACATGCGCGCCGGCGAAGTCATCTCCGCCGAAGTCGTGCGCATCGAGCACAGCCATGTGGTCGTGAACGCTGGCCTCAAGAGCGAAGCCTACGTTCCCATCGAAGAATTCAAGAACGACCAGGGCGAAGTTGAAGTCCAGGTCGGCGACTTCGTGGCCGTCGCCATCGACGCCATCGAAAACGGCTATGGCGACACCATCCTGTCGCGTGACAAGGCCAAGCGTCTGGCCTCGTGGCTGTCGCTGGAAACCGCACTCGAGTCGGGCGACTTCGTCACCGGCACCGTGTCGGGCAAGGTCAAGGGCGGCCTGACCGTGCTGGTCAATGGCATCCGCGCCTTCCTGCCGGGTTCGCTGATCGACACCCGCCCCGTCAAGGATCTGAGCCCGTACGAGGGCAAGACCATGGAGTTCAAGGTCATCAAGCTCGACCGCAAGCGCAACAACGTCGTGTTGTCGCGTCGTGCCGTTGTTGAGGCTTCGATGGGCGAAGAACGCGCCAAGCTGCTCGAAACCCTGCAAGAAGGCGCCATCGTGCACGGCGTGGTCAAGAACATCACCGAATACGGTGCCTTCGTTGACCTGGGCGGCATCGACGGTCTGCTGCACATCACCGACATGGCATGGCGCCGCGTGCGTCACCCCAGCGAAGTGGTCACTGTTGGCCAGGAGCTGTCGGCCAAGGTCCTGAAGTTCGACGCCGAGAAGAACCGCGTCTCGCTGGGCATCAAGCAACTGGGTGACGACCCCTGGCACGGTGTGTCGCGTCGCTACCCCAGCAACACCCGCCTGTTCGGCAAGGTCACCAACATCGCCGACTACGGTGCGTTCGTCGAGATCGAACCCGGCATCGAAGGCCTGGTGCACGTCTCCGAAATGGACTGGACCAACAAGAACGTGGCCCCGTCCAAGATCGTCACCCTGGGCGACGAAGTCGAAGTCATGGTCCTCGAGATCGACGAAGACAAGCGTCGTATCAGCCTGGGCATGAAGCAGTGCAAGGCCAACCCCTGGGAAGAGTTCTCGGGCAACGTGCACCGCGGCGACAAGGTCAAGGGCCCCATCAAGTCGATCACCGACTTCGGCGTGTTCGTGGGCCTGGCCCAGGGCATCGATGGCCTGGTGCACCTGTCCGACCTGTCGTGGCACGAAACCGGCGAAGCTGCCGTGCGCAACTACAAGAAGGGCCAGGAAGTCGAAGCCATCGTGCTGGCCATCGACGTCGAGCGCGAGCGCATCAGCCTGGGCATCAAGCAGCTGGACGGCGACCCGTTTGCCAACTACACCTCGGTCAATGACCGTGGCGCCCTGGTGACCGGCAAGGTCAAGACCGTTGACCCGCGTGGCGCTGAGATCCAGCTGAACGACGACGTCACCGGCTACCTGCGCGCTTCTGAAATCAGCCGTGACCGCGTCGAAGACGCTCGCAACGTGCTGAAGGAAGGCGACGAAGTCAACGCCATGATCATCAACGTGGACCGCAAGGCCCGTTCGATCCAGCTGTCGATCAAGGCCAAGGACTCTGCCGACCAGCAAGAAGCCATGCAGCGTCTGTCGCAGACCAGCGAGCGCGAAAACGCCGGTACCACCAGCCTGGGCGCGCTGCTGCGTGCCAAGATGGAAAACCGCGAGTAAGTGTGAGCCCCCGGCCGCCTGGCGGCCACCCCCCGAGGGGGTAACCCAAGCCGACCGGGCAACCCGGATCGGCTTGGGCCCACGTCGGATGCGCTGTACCCCCTGGTCGCCGTTGGCGACCTGTCCCCGGAGGGGAGAAGGCGTGGTTTCATTGCGCTGTACCCCCTGGTCGCCGTTGGCGACCTGTCCCCGGTGGGGGACGAATACATGGCTTTGGTGCATCGTTGAGATCATCGAAGCCGTTTTTTTGGCTTCTGCTTTTTGCTGCGTTTCACATGACCCGAAGCGATCTGGTTGCCAAGTTGGCTGAGCGGTTTGGCCAGTTGACTCAGCGTGATGCCGAGTTCGCCGTCAAGACGATTCTTGACGCGATGAGTGATGCCTTGGCGCGTGGCCATCGCATCGAGATCCGTGGTTTTGGCAGTTTCTCGATCAACCGTCGCCCGCCGCGCCTGGGCCGCAATCCGCGCAGTGGCGAGAAGGTGACGATTCCCGAGAAGCTGGTGCCGCATTTCAAGCCGGGCAAGGCCCTGCGTGAATCAGTGGATGAACAGTTGCCGGTCGATGACGCCAATGAGGTGCTCGATGTGGGCATGACGCCGCAGCAGCAGCGTTGATCCTGCGGGCCTTGCTGGGCACGCCGTGAGCATTCGGGGCCTTCACATGAAGGCCCTTTTTCATGGCCGACAGGCCCTGCTTTGCCGCCTAGAATGGCCGCCTGATGCGCATCATCGTCTGGGCCCTGTGGGCCTTCCTCTTCTTCACGCTCTTCGCCTTCGCGCTCAACAATGAGCAGCTGGTCGAGTTGCACTGGTTCTTCGGTGCACAGTGGCGTGCGCCCATGGTCATCGTGGTGTTCGTGGCCTTTGCGGCCGGTGCCGCACTGGGCGTGATGGCCATGGTGCCCTCGTGGTGGCGCCATCGCCGCGTGGCCAAGCGCCATGCGCCGGCCCCAACGGCCACGCCCAAGCACCACGAGCCCAGCACGGTACAGCCCAGCGAGATGCCCCCTGAGCATCCCCCGCGCGAAGGCCTCTGATGGAACTGGACACCCCCTGGCTGCTGATCGGGCTGCTGGTGGCGCTGCCCGCGGCCTTTCTGCTGGGCTGGGCCGCATCACGCTTTGATCTGCGCCTGTTCCGCCGCACCGATCGTGAAGCGCCCAAGGCCTATTTCAAGGGCCTGAACCTGCTGCTCAACGAGCAGACCGACAAGGCGATCGACGCCTTCATCGAGGCCGTTCAGCACGACCCGGATACCAGCGAGCTGCACTTTGCGCTGGGCAGCCTGTTTCGCCGCCGTGGCGAGTTTGAGCGTGCCGTGCGCGTGCACCAGCACCTGCTGCAACGCGCCGACCTGCCGCGCACCGAGCGTGAGCGCGCCCAGCATGCGCTGGCGCAAGACTTCATGAAGGCCGGCCTGTTTGACCGCGCCGAAGAAGCCTTCAAGGCACTGGCCGGCACGCCCTTTGAGACCGAATCTCGGCTGGCCCTGTTGGCGCTGGCCGAGCGCTCACGCGATTGGCATGCGGCCGCCGACGTGGCCGCTGCGCTGGAAAAGGCGGGCACCGGCTCGTTCGCCACGCGCATCGCCCACTACCACTGCGAGTTGTCGCTCGAGGCCGATCAGCGCGGCGATGCCGTGGCCGCTGCGGCCCTGCTCGACAAGGCGCAGGCTGCTGCACCGCAGGCTGCCCGCCCACTGGTGCAGCGCGCCCAGCGCTGGATGCGCCTGGGTGATCCGGCCGCGGCCATGGCCGCCTGGGACGAGGTTCGCCAGCGCCAGCCAGAGGCTTTCAGCCGCTTGGCCAGTGATTACGTGGCCGCTGCCCAGGCGGCTGGGCAGGCCGATGCGGCCCGCGCGGTGCTCGAAGCCCTGTTTGTACAGCACCCGTGTTTTGATCTGCTGCGCGCCATGGCCACGCTGCAGGGTGTGCCCGCTGGTGCATCGCCGCAGTTGCTCACCCTGCTGCGTGAACAACCCAGCCTGTCGGCCGCCATCGAGGTGCTGGACACCCCGCCCGATCAATGGCCCGACAGCGCCCGCCAAAGTGTGCGTGACGCCGTGGCCCGGGCCGCGCGCCCCGTGCAGCGTTACCGCTGTGCTGGCTGCGGCTTCGAATCGCAGCGGCACTTCTGGCAATGCCCGGGGTGCCTGGGCTGGGACACCTTCCCGCCGCAGCGCATCGAAGAGCTGTAGCCCGCCGTTTTAGCGGGCCAGGTGCAGATCGAGCTGCGCCATGATCTGCTCGAGGCCGGGCACCTGCCCACGGCCACCAAAGCTGGCCACCCGGCCTGGCCCGGTGATGCCCGCCAAGCCCGGTTCGTGATCGCAGTAGATGCCAATGGTGGGCGCGCCAAAAGCCGCTGCCAGGTGTGAAAAGCCGGTGTCCAGGCCCACGATCTGCCGGGCCTGGCCCAACACGGCAGCGGTATCGGCCACCGTCAGAAAAGGCGGCACCACACCGTCACAGCCGGCCGCGACGCGCTCGGCCCGGGCACGTTCTTCGTCGTTGCCCCACACCACCACGGGCACCAGGCCCGCACCCAGCAGGCGACGGCCAATGGCCATCCAGTGGGCTTCGGGCCACAGCTTCTCGGGCCGGCTGGCGCAGGGGATCAAGGCCGCGCAGGCTGGCGGCGCCAACCAGCCGCCCACAGGTGGCGCAATGCCGAAATCAGGCTGCGTGGTGGGCATTTCATAACCCATCAGCGCAGCGGCCAGACGGCGGTTGCGCTCCACCGCCTGCAACTGGCGCGACACCGTGGCCTTGCGGCGGTAAAACAGCGACGCAGCCGGCTCGCGGATGCTGCCTGCGTCGTAACCCATCAAGGGGCCACGGGCCTGCAGGCCCCACAACACGCTCTTGAGCAGGCCTTGCAGATCCAGCACGGCGTCGTAGGGCTGGCTGCGCAACTGGCCGCGCAAGGCCGACATGGCGGCGCGGGTCTCGGGCTTGAACAGGCTCTTGCGCCACTTGCGCCACGACAGCGGCAGCACCTGGTTCACGCCGGCATGCAGGCGCGGGATGGCGGCAAACGGGGCCTCCACCAGCCAGTCAACCTGCAAGCCTGGCAAGGCCCGGTGCATGTCGCTGACAGCCGGCAAGGCGTGCACCACATCGCCCATCGACGATGTCTTGACGATCAGCACGCGCGTCATGCGCGGCCCCCGGCTGCGCGCAAGGGCCTCACCCGCCCTTGGCCTTGGCTTCGGCCACCAGGGCCGGGTTGAAGCGCGGGTCGTTGTACATCTTGAACTGGCGGTACACCTTGAAATAGGCGCGGCCAGCCTGCGCATCGGCCAGCAGCGCATCCAGGCAAGAGCCCAAGTCGGCACGCTGCTGCTGCAGGCGGCCCAGCTTGACGCGGCTCGATTCGATGTGCGCGGCATCCACATCGGTACGCTCGCACTGCTTGCGCATGGCATCGACCTTCAGGGCCATGATGGACATGCGGTCAACGATGCTGCCAGCGGTTTCGCTGTTCAGGCGGGCGCCTGCAGGCACGGTGGACACCGGTGAATCAGTGCGGGCCGACGCGGCATCGACCAGGCCCAGGGCAATCAGCAGCAGTTCATCGACGCGCTCGGTGGCATCGTTGCGGGCCTGGTTGAAACCGTCGATGGCGCGCTTGTTGGCGGCGATGTCGGCCGGGCCCACCGTGGTGCGGCGGGCCAAGTCTTCTTCGGCCCACAGGCGGCAATTGAAGCGGTGGTTGGTCTGCACCCACAACCACAGGCCGTCATCACGCGGCGCGGGCTCTTGCGCGGGCCAGGTGGCCTGGGCCAGCAGGCTGTCATGCAGATCGATCACTGCGCTGGCAGTGGGCAGGGCCGGGGTGGCAGAAGCGCTCATGGGTGGGCTGGCAGAATGCAAAAGCGCAATTATCTGCGCGCCTGCCCCGCTGCGGGCATTTGTCTGGCCCCCTCACCCGGAAGTCTCTGCCGCATGACCACCCGTCCCCTGATCGTTCGACTGCGCAACTGGGTGGGCGATGTGATCCTGGGCGTGCCCGCGCTGCACCTGCTGCAATCACACGGCTACGACCTGCATCTGGTGGGCAAGGGCTGGGCCAAGCCCCTGCTGGCCGGCGAAGGCTGGCCCACCCACAGCCGGCCCGGCAAACTGGGCGAGCGTGTGGCGCAATTGCGTCAATTGCGCGAGCAGGCCCGGCAGTTGGATGCCGGCTTTGACCGCCGCGAAAACGGCTTCGTGCTGCCCACCTCCTTCTCGGGTGCCCTGGAGATGCGCCTGGCCGGCCTGAAGGCCGTGGGCTATGCCCAGGAGGCGCGCGGTCTGCTGCTCAAGCGTGCCGAACCCATCACCTACGGCGGCCACGCCCTGACCAGTTACTGGGAGCTGGCCTGCAAATTTCTGCGCATCGAGCAGGCCCCACCCGCACGCATTGGCCTGAAAACCGCCTCGGCCGATCAAGCCGCCGCCGACGCCCTGCTGGCCGAACACGGCATCCGCCCCGGCTTTGTGGTGATCTGCCCCTTTGCCGGCGGCCTGTTTGAAAAGCAGGACAAGACCTGGCCGGCCTTTGCCGACTTCACCCGCGAGTTGCTCAAGCGAGGCCGCGATGTGGTGGCCTGCCCGGGGCCGGGCGAAGAAAACATCATCATCGATGGCCACCCCGGCGTGAAACGCCTGGATGGCGTGAAGCTGGGCGTGTATGGCGGGCTGCTGCGCCATGCCGCCTTGGTGGTCAGCAACGACACCGGCCCGGCCCACCTGGCCGCTGCGGTGGATGCCCCGGTGCTCAGCGTGCTGGGCCCCACCAAGCCCGAGCAATGGGCACCCTGGGGCCCCGATGTGCAGGTGCTGCGCCATTGGCCACGCTGGCCCACGGTGGACGAAGCCCTGGCCATCGTGGATGCCCGCCTGGGCACACCAACGCTGCAAAGGGCCGGATGAACCCGCCGCCCGTGCAACACATCGGCCTGAGCCTGGGCCGTCTGAGCCATTGGCACGATGGCCTGGGTGAGTTTTCGCGCCAATTGGGCCTGGCCCTGGCCGCCCAGGCGCCACAACTGCTGGCCGAACGCGGCTGGCGCCTGCACTTTCACCTGCCCCAGGCCTTTCATGGCGTGTTTGGTGACCAGGTGGGCTACCTGGCCACCCACACCACCCAGCGCTGGCTGCACTTGCGCAACACCCGCTTCGCCCTGTGGCATGTGCTGCACCAGCACAACCGGCTGCTGGCCCCGATGGGCACGGCCCACCAGATCGAGACCGTGCACGATCTGAACTTTCTGCACGCCAAGACCGCCGCCAAGATCGAGCGGTACCGCCAGCGCCAGCGCCGCCGCCTGGCCCGGCGAGATGCGGCGGTGGCGATCACGCACTACGTGGCCCAGGACATGGCCCGTGAGCTTTCACCCTTGCCCGTGCCGGTGCAGGTCATCCACAACGGCGCCACCGACCTGACCGCCGTGACGCCCCAGCCCATGCCCGATGTGGGTGATCAGCCCTTCCTGCTGCACATCAGCCGCATGGCACCCAGCAAGAACATCGCCGCCCTGCTGGACATGGCCGAAGCCTGGCCCGATCAGACCCTGGTGCTGGCTGGTGCCGACAGCCCCTACACGCAAGAGGTGCGCCAGCAGATCGCGCAGCGTGGCCTGCAGCAGGTTCAGATGCACCTGAACCTGTCTGAAGGCCAGAAAGCCTGGCTGTATGCCCGCTGCAGTGGCTTTGTGTTCCCGTCGCTGGCCGAGGGCTTTGGCCTGCCGCCCATCGAGGCCATGCACTTTGGCAAACCGGTGTTCCTGTCGCGCCTGACCAGCCTGCCCGAGGTGGGCGGCAACGTGGCGCACTACTTTGACAGCTTCGACGGCCAGGCCATGCGCCAGGTGGTCGAGGCCGGACTGCGCGCCGATGCCGCGCCGGGCCGGGCCGATGCCATCACCCGGCACGCGCGGCAGTTCAGCTGGCAACGCTGCGCCCAGGCGCACATCGCGCTGTACGCGCAGGTGTTGCAGGCGCGCGCAGGGGCCCCCGCATGAGCCGCCGCATCGCCATTGTGGTGCAGCGCTACGGCGAAACCATCACCGGCGGCGCCGAGTTGCACGCCCGCCTGCTGGCCAAGGCCTTGCAGCCGCATTACCAGGTGGACGTGCTCACCTCACGGGCACTGGATTACCAGGTCTGGGACGATCACTTTGCGGCGGGTGAATCGTCCCA
>Ga0228698_1000188_pt1 | contig 57341 bp, 96 predicted proteins | sample McNCre117_Aug_MG_FD_178015 | JGI IMG/M metagenome (GOLD analysis project Ga0228698, IMG submission 178015) | Freshwater microbial communities from McNutts Creek, Athens, Georgia, United States - 1-17_Aug_MG | ecosystem: Environmental > Aquatic > Freshwater > Creek | place: USA: Georgia... | reverse complement strand
TTTTGCGCCCGTGCCCATAGTAAAAAGTCTTTTAGCTCGTTTATAGACGTTATCATGTGTTAAAACCCCCGTGTTTGGATAAGTCTCATTATGACACGACTAGTCTTGAGAAGCAAGTTTTTTTTTTGCAAGGACCGTGCCACGACTGCGGGCGTTGCTAGCCGGATGCAAAAAATGTGCCAAGGTTGACAACGCTGTCTTCCGCCGCCCCTGCTTCTACAAGCGCGACTGTCTCATGAAGCCGTGGCAAGCCTATAACAAACGCTCAAGGCACAATCTCAATATGACCGTTTCAAAAGTCGGCTCAAAATGGGGCGCGTCAAAAAAAGACACGTTCAATCCTCGTCGCTTGTCTAAGACCATGCAGCGTTGCAATAACAGGGTCAGTCTCAAAATGATTTGTCTTGCAATGAGTCGCGTTTTTAGTGTAGCATTATAGGAAGAGCAGTTTAAACGTGTTCAGCGGCGCCGCTATTGAACGATGGCAGTCTTGCCTAGTCTTAGGTAGCCGTAAGGCCTTAAAATCGCTGGAATAAATCTTGCAGGGGGGATAAGCCTTGGCATGATTATTGCAGAGTTTGCGCTTGTTTTGCAGAAAGGAGAAGATATGTTAACGCCGATAATACTGTCGACGGTTATTAATCTGATAATTCTTCACTATTTAAAGTAGCTTGCCAAGCTTTAAAAGCCGGCATAACTCTGTGAATCTGCTTATGAATCCACCAAATGCCACGACGTTGCTTAAAGCTTGGATGCGGCTTGGTATTAAGACTATTATATGGATAAGCAAGGGGCAGGCCTTCAAGCGCTTTGGCCGTGTTTCGAATTGATATGCCTTCAGAATATAAGCGCCAGATATATTTAAGCAGTTTGGCATCGTTTCCAAAGTGTTTGCGCCAGCTTATCGCGTGCAGGAACGCTCTGGCTTGGTTATAGTACTCAGCAGTCTCGGGACTATAAGCTTGGCCAAGGTCGTATGAACTGCCGCCGTAGCGAAAAATTGGTAAAACTTGACCAGGGTCCTGGTACGAAGACAGCTCTATGTCGTTAAAACCGCTTTTGGCGAGCTTGGCCATCCAAGTTTTGTGAAGACTTGTGAAGGATGAGGAAGAATTTATAGCGCCGAGGCCAAAAGGCTTAAGTGAGCCTTTAAAGTTTCTATATTTTGACATTGTAACGTCCTTGTTTTGTCAATTTTTCAGTCGTGTTAAGCATAATATACAATGGACAAAGCTTAATTGCAATATAATTGTTATAAAACTGGCATTAGTATTGCTTATTAATTTAGTATGAAGGGCGGTTTTATGACAAAAATGACAGAATTAATAATCTTTTTATTCATGTTTTCAACAACAATTTCAGTTATTTATATGTTTGTTGCAGGAATTTTTTAAAATAGTTCTAAAGTTTTTTAAGCATTGGCCGATAAGCTAATTATGAAAGGCGGCTCCATGGAATATTTAGTAGAATATTTTGCGGTTTTGGGTTTTATGGTTGTGGTTAGTATTGAGACAATTTTGCTAATAGATTATTTTTTGAATTAAGGCTAAAGTTTTTAAAAGTTTTACCGAGAAGATTAATAACAAAGGAGAATATTTTATGAAAGGTCAAATTCGTTGGTTTGATAGTTTACGCGGCGAAGGTGTAGTTAGGTCTCAAAATGGTGCATGCTATTATGTTCATTTTACAGCAATTCAAGGAATTGACAAAAACAATTACCATTACCCATCAAAAACAGACAATGAAAAACTAAGTAAAATTAATAATATGGAATGTGAATTTGAATTATTTGAAGATTCTCATTTTACACAAGTGAGCAGTTGTAAAATTCTTAATTTTTAAATTAAAGTTTTTTTAAGCATTAACCGATAAGATTACTAACAAAGGAGAATATTTTATGAAACTATTGACAGTCGAAAATGCGAAAACAACAAAAGGCGAGTCTTTGGGCTATTTGACGGGCATTCTATATCTGGCGCCGGCTGATTTAAGCGGCGTCAATTTGTGCCCGTTTGCGAGTGAAGGCTGTAAAAAAGCGTGCCTAAATACTGCGGGGCGTGGGTGTTTTCAATCAATACAAGACGCGAGAATAATTAAAACGCTTCACTTCCTAAATAATAGGGAAGGTTTTATAGAACAATTAAAACATGATATTCGAGCAATTGAACGTCGAGCGGCGCGTGAAGGTCTTAAAGTCGCTATTAGATTGAATGGGACTTCAGATATCCGTTGGGAAATTGTGGCGCCTGAACTTTTTACTGAGTTTAGTCACATCCAGTTTTATGATTATACTAAAGCGCCTTACTCTGTAAGACCTAAAGAAAAATTGCCAAAAAATTATCATTTAACTTATTCGCGTTCTGAAACTACAAGCTTGTCGGAAATTAAAACCGCGTTAAAAGCCGGTCGAAATGTTGCAGTCGTTTATGATTCTGAAAAAATGCATGACTTGATTGTTAAAGGCGATGCCCACGACTTGCGTTTTCTTGATGCGCCAGGAAAAATTGTAGCTTTAATTGCAAAAGGTAAGGCAAAAAAAGATGAGTCAGGTTTTGTTATTAGCAAAAAGGCAGCTTAATTTTTTTTTAACAAAGGAACGTTTTATGAAAATGCTAAAAGGCAGTCAATTGCATATTAACGACCGTAATTATGTGTTATCGGCTTATGTCAATCGCTTGGTCCTAGGTAAAATGCCGCGATGGGCAAAGGAATCTGGTCAAATGGCCATGTTTTTGTCAGACAGTGAGTGGCTTGAAAATACAAGTTTTGCGGTAACGTCCGATGGACGACTGGACCGGCGCTTTAAACACTGCCAGTCAAGTTTTCCAAAACGAAAGTAGTACAGTGTTAAAAAAACGCAAAAAGTTTTTAGTCCTGTTAAGGACTTTTTGCATTTTAAAAAAATTGTTAAGACTTCTTAATGAAAGGGCGTGTTTATGTTAACAAAAAGCGGTTACCAGAAATTGCTTAAGGAAAATGAGCTAAAAACGCTCGACTTATTGCGGCGTTCTAAGGCCGGCGAGTCTGTGGGCGCTGAGCTTGTCAGGCTATCGACTCAACGTGCCGTGCTTAAGGACTGCCTTATTCAATTTCTAGAAACAGAGTTAAAACCTCTTAAAAAAGGGGAATCCAATGATGCGGCGTAAAATTGCGTTTTTTATTAGTCTTCTCGCATTGGCGTACGTTTTCAGTCAAACTGCCGACGCTGCAGACTTACCGACCAAAATAAGCGCGGTTGCAGTCTACTATAACTTGGACCCCGAGTTATTCAATGCTATCCTTGCCGTAGAGTCCGGGCACGACCAGGCCGCTGTCAATCACAAAACTAAAGACTACGGTATAGGTCAAATAAACATTAACACTGCCAGGCGCTATGGCTTAGACTTGCAGCGCTTAAAAACGGACGTTAACTACAATCTTGCGGCCTCGGCAAAAATATTGTCAGACTTTCAATCCAAATACCAGGCAAAGGAGCCACAATCCTGGTTTTGTCGCTATAACATCGGGACGAGGCTAAACGGTGCAAAAAGTCGAGCCTGCCTTAAGTACGTGCAAAAAGTAAACGCGAAGCTCAGGTCAATTGCGGGTGATTTATGACCTTGCTGACAATGCCTTTAATCACGCCTAATCGCCCAGCCATTGCGTTATTTTCAAAAAGCGCGGTCTTACCACGTCTGACAACATCGACCGTCGTTTTTAAAAAGTTTTGCCCTATTTTTTTAGGCTTAAAAAGAGATTTTGGTTTTTCAAATTTTGAATCGCTAAAAAAAGCAATTTTGGAAAAAAAGTTTACAATACCAGATTTTTTAAACATTAACAACACTAATAGCAGCTATAAAAATTTAGCATTGCTAAAAAAGGAGTTTTAAAAATGGACCGTGCAAAATCGTCCGAAAATAGAAGTGTGCAACTTTTAAACATTACCATCACGGCAGCAGATATTGAGCAGCTGCGGGAAGCTGCCATCAGACATTACGTAGACCACGGCACGCCGTCAGCCACCCGCAGTCTTCTATCAGCTCTTAACGACTTCTTAACAAAGCAAGGCTTCCAAAGCCTACAGAAAGGCAAAAGCCATGAATAAGCCTACCAGCAACGTTATAAACTTAAACCTTAATGCCAGGCTATATAACGAGGCCAACAGCGGCAACGACGACAACGATAGCCAAAACGCACCAAAAGCCTCGCTATTCTTCGTTTACTGCGATGCCTACCCAGATGGCTGCCTAATGACAATCGACGCGCTGCGGGCCTATAAACGCTTATTCAAGGACTATGTCACAGCCGTCGAAGTACCGGGTGCCGTAGCTGTAGAACTTGTCCGCAGCCGCAACACGCCCACCGTCTTCAAATCGCATATATTGAAGCTGGTGGAAAAATGAGCTGGTTTCATGACCAAAACCACGATAATGGACCGCAAAGTGTGGTTAACTACATAAAAACACTTAAGAAACTTAAAAAGAACAAAAAATGGTCTCTGGTCAAATACAAAAATCAGAAATCTCCTATAGTAGTAATATATTAGTGTTTATAAATAATTTTCTTAAAAAAGCATGACCACATGACCATATAGAGGTAAGAATGAGTAAAGTTAAGTAGTTAGAAAGCAGTCTGCACCGTGACCACACCGTGACCACCGTGACCACAAAAGTTTTTTCTTGTGTTTATTGAAATTATGTAGTATATTTAACTTTAAAGGAGCAATTATGATTACGCGAATTTGCCGAAAATGTAAAAAAGAAAAGCCAACGATAGACATGGTTCAGCGGGCCGAAGGCTTTCCACGCTACTGCAACGGGTGTGAGGCCGAAATCAAGACCAATATAAGCAGGCGCCGAAATCTTATGAGCCAGTACCGCGCCCAATTAAAGAACATTGAAAAGCGGCAAGAAGTTTTAAAAACTGAGGCAAGCTTAATAAATAAGCAACTGGCAAGCGCAGAGCAAGAGCTTAAAAAACTGCAACAACAGTTGGAGGCGATGAAATGATTACGAAGCTTTTCAAGCCTTCCGACCTTGTATACATTTGTGGCGCGTTAAAAGCCGAAGGCGGTTACAGCAATCCACGCGTTTTGACAGCCGCAGCAATAGATGCAGACCCGCTGTTGCTTTTAAGTCACACTCAGTTCTGCGTCAATCCTCTCAGCGTTACAAATGCTAATCCGAATCCAGAAGGCAGCCGCAGACACAGCCAGAATGTCGCAGCCTACCGAAACTTCCTGCTCGAAAGCGATTCTATGACGTTGCAACAGCAGCGCTCTATCATCCCGGTATTAGCAGAAGTTATGCCAATCAGAAGCATTGTTTATAGCGGGTCCAAATCCTTCCATTTTCTGATAAGCGTAAGTGACGAGTTATGGTGTGGAAAGCCCGGCAGCCCCGAAGCAGCCGCCTTATACAAGCAGTATTGGAAAGGTCTTGAACAGCTGGCCACTACTACAATACAACAAGCCTTAGAAGCGCCGCCAGACGTAGTCTTTGACCAGTCAACAAAAGACGTTGTTCGCCTGGCCCGACTACCCAACGGCGTTAGAACATTCAGCGATGACAGACCACCGACTAAACAAGAAATAGTTTATGAAGGGCCATTAGCTACTGCAGACCAAATAATTGCACTGGCCGCAGAAGTATCTATGGCCAAACACGGCCCGGTAACTACCGCAGACCCGACGATGAGCGTTGCAGCTTTCGAACGTGAGTTGCGCGTTAAAACTTCGCTACAATGGCTAAGGAAAAAGCTAGAAGAGCCGGAAGCCTGGGCCAGCTCTGAAGGCATGTATCATGAGCTGTTTAAGCTCGCGTTATGGGCATGCGACAGCACCGGCGTTCCCTACAACACTTTAGAACTTTATTTGCAAAAGAAGGTTTACCCAGCGATTATAAGGACCGGGTATGCACGAAATGTATCAATAGGTGCATTCAACGCATATAAATGGAAAAACCTAATTTAACGTTGACAGCGCCGCTATCACCCGCTAAAGTAGCAGTAAGGAGAAACCATGACTAGAGCCCCCAAAATGATTTCAAGCCCAATGGCATTAAGAAGAGAAGTAGAGCTGTTAGCAATGCAAGCCTACGACATCGACAGCATTATTTCAATGCTTACAAGCGCAGCATTATACATGATTAGCGTTTCAGCGACTACAGACGTTCCCGGCTCTGTTAAAAAAATCTGCGACGAGTTCGCACCTTATGCTCGCATACAAGAAGTACTGCGTTGCAGACTAATCATGCCGCCAAACCGCAAAGACTGGTTTTTGTTAGACGAAGCTACTTCTACCATTAAGTTAGTAAAAAAAGACGTTTTAACGCAAGACTTTCTCAACAGACAAGACTATCTTCGCAGCAGCATGGCCATACCAATATGCTATACTCCAAAAAAGCCTACTGGCCTAATTACTGAAAATGGAGAGACCAAACTAAACAAGTATAAACCGCCATTCTGGAAGACTGGAACCTATACCGTAACAGAAGTGCCAGAGCTGTACATGCGATTTCTGCGACACTTAACTGCCAACGACGAAGGCTCTATCAACTATATTCTAGACTGGATGGCCTACAGCGTTCAGCCAGGACCAAAGAACAAAACGTTTATAACCGCAATCGGCGCACAAGGCATAGGCAAAGGCGTTTTAGGCAAAATAATCGCTGCACTACACGGCCAAGAAAACAGCAGCAATTTGCTTTTTCAATCCATTAGAAAACAGTTTAACAAGCAATTTGCAGACAAAACCTTCATATTTCTTGACGAAGTTATTAAAGCAACCAACGACGAAATAAACACGCTAAAAAAGCAAGAAGATGATATTATCGAAATTGAGTTGAAAGGCGTGGACAGCGAGGTTGTAGAAAACCACAACAATATTTACATTGCCAGCAACAACTACGACTCTTTAAGACTAGACCCAGACGACAGACGCCACGGAATTATCAATATCAACAAAATTAAACTGCAACACGTTTTCAGCAACAAAGAAATCGTGTCAATGTCAGAAGATAACAAAAACATTGCAGCACTAGGAAGCGCATTAATGAACCGCGCTCCTAATCCTGTAAATCTTGTCGAAGGATATAAGTCTTCTAATGCTATAAATATTTTAAACTCATCAGCCTTTGACTGGGAAAAGTTTGTTATTGACGATTTCTGCAAAGACTTTGCTGGCAAAACCATTACTTGCAGGTCTGCTACAGAATACATAGGGCATAAGCTGCCAAGGCAAAAAGCATCTATTTCCATAAACACTTTAAAAAATGTCAGCAAAAAATTTCCGAGAATTTTTGACATTCGCAGAGCCGACGTTTTTTCAGAATTTACAACAGACTTTACAGTTGAAGGACTTAGAGAAGTCAAAAACGTGAATAACAAGCGATTATACTGCTTAGTCATTGAAAAACTGGAAGACCAGCCCAAGTATGAAGTTTTGACCGAAGACGATTTGGCCGGCGACTTGTAGAACTTTCAGCCACTGTATGTAATAAAATAGACACTCAGTGCCCCAAGTCCAACACAACGTTCATAACCGTGGCACCAGCATTGCAGTAGTGTAAGCTAGGAGGTAAAAATGAAATTCACTTACAGAGGTCGAAAAATTTACGTAGAAATGGAATCTAACCGCGACGGCAGCCGCTACCCAATATCAGCGCATTACCTAGACGGCGAAATGGAAGATTTGACAGAAAAAGAACTTGACGAAATGGAAGCAGAATGTCAAGACGAGATTAACGGTCACCACTGGACTTAATTAACAAAGGAGATACTATGACTAAATATGTAAATTTAACACTTTTGGCAGCATTACTAATCCTCAGCTGCAGCAGCTGTTGCCGCAAGGTAGAAAATACTACAGAAATTAAAAACTACTACAACTATATCAGGCAAGAAACAGGCGTTTTACCAACTACTATCGTAGAATTTGCAGACCTGTCAGACCGCAAAGCCGGCCTATGCTTCCGCAGCCGCAATTTGATTAAGTTTGACCGAACGTACTGGTCAAAGTCAGATGATGCAGCCAAAAAAGCACTGCTGCTGCACGAAATCGGACACTGCGTTTTTAGCCTGCCTCATACCAACAGCGGCATCATGTACCCAATTGTTCTAAGTTCTGCAGAATTTAAAGCTAATGAAGCAGAGCTGCTGCAAGAGTGGAAGTCTCAAATTGAAGCGCAACACGGAAAAAAGTTGCCATACGGCCACGAGTAACTTACAATCATAAGCAGGAGGAATTATGAACTTAGGAAAACTAATAGCAGCAGGTTACACTAACACTTACTCGGAAGATTATGGCAGCCTGGCTGCAGCTACAAGACCAGAATTTACAGGCTACTGCATGTCCGACAAATGCTGCGGTTACGAAATCGTGCGAAAAGGCAAGCTGCTAAAAACGCGTTGTGCCAAGAAGCCAAAGACAAAAGTTAGAAGCGAAACGACTTGCCCAGACTGCAAGTCTGCGTTACACTGGAGTAAGAATTAATATTTTTGTGGTAGCGGCGTGGAAAGCTGTGGGCAGGTAAGCCACTGTGAAACTGGGAATCTAAACGGCCTTAGACCCTAGCCACTGGAGACACGCAGGTTCAGGTTCCGACAGGTGACTCTAAGAAAGAACTGAAGGTCATTCCTTCGATGTCCTGTCAGCCAGAGTAGCGACTGGCCTACCACATTTTTTTTAAACAAGGAGATGTTATGAGTAAATTCAGATTTAAGCCAGAAGATTTTCGAAACACAGGCTCTACGCAGCTTATCTATTATAACTATACGCCAGAAGCAGCTGTTTTGTGTTCAGAAGCCGCAGACAGAGCCAACCAGATATTAGACGAGCATCTAGCTAAATGCCCAGTGGTTTATGGCTACATGGATGGGGCAACTCTTTCTGATGTAACTGAGTTTAAATATGAAGGAGCTGACCACAAAGCAGTGCTGTTCAACATCGAGGAGATGGTGAAGGAAGAGTGTAAGCACGAGCCGACTCACGTTTTCATTGGACCTGACACTGGGAACTGGTCAACACAATGCAAACACTGCGGAATCAAACTGAAGGCAACATGGGAGGCTGCGGAGTGAACAAACTACTTTATATCCTTTCAATGGAGAGAGAAGAAAATAGAGAGGGACATCACTACAATTTAAATATCCATTCCTGTCTTGCGGAAGCAGTAATTGAGGGTCTTGAGCATGAACAATGTAGAGCAGGAAAATATACCATGCGTATTGAGGCATCTCCAATAGGACTGGATGGTTACATTAAAGAGGTCCCAAGAGAAGTTTGCTTGAACTATGCAAAACTCAAATACCCTGAAAGATTTGATGACAAAATGCAATTAGTGGAGGCTGCGGAGTGAGTAATTCAGTAGAGATTTTTGCTAAGATGACAGAGATGATTGAGTCCGGCAACGCCGCGAGCATCACGTTTAGCGTAAATATGGAGCTGGCTAATGGGAGAATCGAGCAGCTTGAGTCTGAAAACCAGAAACTCCGCGCTGCGAATGAAGTGCTGCAAAAAGTGGTAGAGGAAAATTGCTGCATTGATGATTGCGGGTTTGATGTCAGAGAAGAACCAAGGGAAATACTTGAGTCTTGCATGATTAACAATGATTTCATGGGGCGAAAAGCACTCGAATCAGCAGACAAAATTATGAAGGGAGATTAAATGAAGACATTTTCAGAAGAATTAAAGCATGTCCAATCATTGATTGACAAGGTAAATGAAGGCAACAAAGCTTTCTGGGAGCTTACCCATCAATATCGCAAGGTCACTAGAACAAAACTTGGCAAAGATTCTGACCTAACATATTATAACAAAGACATAGACAGCCCAGACATTAGAGCCGCTCTTGGCAACGACCTAGAACTGGCAGTTGGCGAGAAAAAGCTATGAAACTCTATTACGTTGAATTCAATCCAACAAAGAATGGGCCAGAGCCGCACTCGAATCAGCAGACAAAATTATGAACGAAACTAAACAAGGAGAATGAAGATGAAAAAAGTATCTAAAAAAGATGTGGAACTAATTTGCTACAAAATAGACGCCGAAGGCTTTGACTATTGCTTCACAGAGTATTCCGAATGGAAAAAAGAGACAGATGGGACCATATTGCGTCCTTTAATAGATGCTTATTGTAAAGCAAAGGGTGAATTACAGGATGCTGTCAATGAACTTATGGAAGAATATGGAATTGAGGGAGAATGAGGGGATGATTAAGGAAAGAATCTTTTATTCTGAAAAAAGAGATATGATGTACTATGTAGTTCAGAATTTATGCTCATGTCATCCACACGACTTACTTTTAGAGTGGGGCAAAAAAGGTGCAGAAACGGCCTACATTTCTTTTGATAATGAAGCTCAAATTGAGATGTATCTTTCGAAATGGATTGAACTATGACCACACAACTACAAAAATCCCTGCAAACGTATGGCGAAAAACTAGCCACTAATAACTCGGATGAAATTAGTTTCGAGCAGGGATTCAACCAAGCAATCGAGCTGATGCTGCCTTTGGTTGAGGCTTTGGAAAAATATAAAAGTGCAGCATTTGAAATAAACGGGCAAATATATGCAGTCGGAAAACCAGCAGAACAAGCACTCGCAGACCTCAGAAAGAAAGTGGGAGCCTGAAGATGAATAATCCACACTCACTACTAAACTGCCCCCACTGCAACGTTTCGTTACTAGGCGAGTCTATTCCCGCAGAACACTTACACTACTATCGAGACGGAGCAACACATTTTAAACGCGAAATAGGTATAGAGTACCCAAAACTCTATGACGGAGTATGGGAATGGAAATGTCCAGACTGTTTAAACGTGTGGCCTTCCGAAGCTCAAAAAGCGACTATGCGACATATTAAATTAAAGGAGTCAAAGTGAAAGCTATTTTAGAATTTACCTTACCAGAAGAAACTGAAGAATATGAGCTAGCTATGAATGGAGCAAAAGCCGCGCAAAAGCTGGACGACGTATGGAACCACGTTTTTAGACCTCACTATAAGCATGGCTATCCAGACGAAGAGCTACAGACATTGGCAGAGTCTAAAAACGGCAGACGGTTGATAGACCTACTGGCCCAAAGATATAAAACTGTTGTTAATGACGAGTTTGAATAACTAATTACCGTAGGGGAAATAATGAAAAAATTACAATACATCTTAATTCGAGCAGCGGCGGGCAGTCTTATAGGTATGGCCGTTCAAGACCAAAACATTATTGCTGCAGCCGTTGGCGTTTTTATTATCCAATTTGTCACCAGACTACAAACCATTGAGGAATTAAAGTCATGTTAAAACCCGGACTAAACCATTGTAGCAACGCTGAGTATCATGCAGACCGCAGCTATCTCAGCAGTAGCGTTCTGAAAACCGTGCTAAAATCGCTAGACGAGTATAAGAAGCAGTACATCGACGGCGAGACTAAGGCCTTTGGTAACCGCAACGCGCTAGATGTAGGCTCCTTAGTTCATAGTTTGATTTTAGAACCAGAAACGGTTGCTAGCAGCTACAACTTCTTTTCAGGCTTTCGTAAAGCCGGCAAAGAGTTTGAGTCTTTTGTAGCTTTTCTACCAGAAGACCGCGCTAGCCTTCCAATTATTTCCATGCCGCAAAAGGTTCAAGCAGACACACTAGTCGCCGCCTACCGTCGCAACGCCGCTGCTGTCAAACTCATGCAAAACGTTGAATGCGAGCAGACTATTGTTGGCGAATTATTCGGCGTTCCCATCAAGGTCCGCTTTGATGCGATAGATGTCGCCAACGGGCGAATACTGGACGTTAAAACTACCGGCTACTCTGCAGACGCTGACAGCTTTAAGCAAACGATGAAAGACTTAAGCTACCCACTCAGCGGAGCGCTATACTGCGCAATGGCAGAAGCTTACTACAATAAGCCTTTTACATTTTACTACATCGTTTTAAGTAAGCAACAGCCAGAAGAATGCCGCGTTTATAAAACATCTGAGGCCACTGCCGCCGCAGGTTTAAGACTAGTGCAAACCGCGTGCCAGAAGTTTTTGAAAGCGAAAGCCACAAACAACTGGACAGAGCCGATGAAAGCTGCTAAGCTAGAAGCTAATACGGCTATAGAAGAAGTGTAGCCGCGAGAGGGAAGATTAATGAACGAGATTGAACTTTTACAAGAACGGATTAAAGAATTGGAAAACGCCGCCAATAAATTAATGCTTGTAATTAATAACGGCGACAGCCCTTTCCACGACGACGCGTTTTTGAAGCTAAACTTGACAAAAGTGCTAAAAGAACGCGCTGCAGTAGCTAAAAAAATTCAACAACTAAGGAGACAAAATGACTGCTAATGGAGGCATTAAGTATGACGACGGGAAGCCGGACCACAGCCTGCACCCGCCAATAGCGCTGGAAGAAATCGCAAAAGTGTGGAGCTTTGGGCAACGCAAATATCAGGCTTTCAATTGGTCAAAAGGTTTTTTGTGGCGCAGACCAGCTGCCGCAGCTTTGCGACATATTACTGCGTGGCTACGTGGTGAAGACCTGGACCCCGAAAGCGGCTACTCGCACCTGGCACACGCCGCTTGTTGCTTAATGATGCTGCTACACTTTCAGGCGACTAACACAGGAACAGACAACAGAATGGGCAAAGAAACGGAGGAATCATGAAACTAATTGAAGCATTTAATGAAGTGCAGAAGTTAAAAGTAGACGAAGTACCGTGGGAAGTTAAGCGCGTTTTTCCAACTGAAGGCAGTCGCGGCCTAACACTAGAAGTCGTTGGCAGCGAAGTTTCTTTTGGTGAAGATTTTGTATCCATTGAACAAGCCAGGACCGCTGTAAACTTTTTAGTGAACCAACTAGGCGGAACCGTAAAATGGAAAAAATAAGCCCGATGGAAGCCGCAGCAATTGCATTAGCTAACGAGGTTGAGCAGTGTTTGCGACTCAGCGTTCCCATGACCACTAATTGCGTTAACGCGCTCGATAATTTTCGAAAAATTCAGTTGACAAAGGGTAACAACCTTGATACGATGTATAAAGAAGTGCAAAATAGAGAAAATGTGGTAAGACTAAACATATTTAAAGTAATTAAAGGAGACCAAAATGAGTAAAAAAACAAAAACTGCAATTACGCAGCAACAACCAGCCAAGGAGTCAATCATGGCACAAACAGCTACAACAGGTAAATTAACATTCAAATCAACAACTGCTTCAGACAGCAGCATTTCGTTCTTACGAGCGAATCAAATGTCAGAAGGCCAAGCAGTGCAAGGCGAATACGTCGAAGCACTTGTTTCGCGCTTTGACGATGCTAAAAGAGATTACAAAATCGAAGAAGTTGATGACAACGGCGAAAAAACAGGCAAGACAATCGTTATTAACGCAGCAGGAAACTTGGGCAGTCGCATGTCTGATGTGTCCTTGGGCTCGCTAGTACGTATCGTTTATCTTGGACAAGCGAAGATTAAAAAGGGGCGCATGGCCGGAAAATTGGCACACAATTTCGACGTTCAACTCGCTGAAGACGCAGAATAATTTAGTAACCGCAGCAGGACGCTGCATATAAGCACGGACGCTTTATCGCTCTGGCCTCAGTCTTCTCCTACTGTGGTCAGGGCTTTTTTTCAATACCTAAGAACTTGAGCGAACCAGGGTTGGCAGGCGTTTGTTCATCGCCGTAAGACTGCGGATTAAACCGTCGCAGTAAGTTCTTTCTTTACTAAGGAACGCCCAATGCTTAAAAAATTAAGAAGACTTTGGTGGAAAATAACTGGAACGCCGGACCTACCTCCGCGCTTCACAATAACGCCATATAACAGCATATACACAGGAAAACCCATGAAGCTACGGTCGCAGCAGTTTGCGGCAGAATGGTTAGCCGGCGCTTCTATAGAAGACATAGCTACCAAAGCGGTAGTAACCCGAGAACGCGTTAGGCAATGTATTTGGAAAGAATATAGAAGGAGCGAAAAAAGTGATAACTAAAGACGAATTGCTAATGGGCCGTGACAAGCTTTTTCCACAGGACTACACCCAACAAATTTCTGATAACTTAGACGAACTGCTTTTGAAACTGAACAAAGTGCGTGAAGCTTATGGTAAACCAATGAAAGTCGCATCAGGCTGGAGACCGCCAGCAGTAAACGCGTCTACCAAAAATGCTGCACCCAACAGTAATCACATGACTGGTCACGCTGCGGACATTGCAGACGCTGACGGCGAGCTGTGGAAGTGGGTAGTGCAGAACTTGCAGCTAATGGCCGATTTAGGTTTATACATGGAAGACAAACGCTGGAGTCCTTCGTGGACACATTTTCAAAATCTGCCACCAAAATCTAAAAAAAGAATTTACGTACCTTCAGCAGCCCTGCCAATTGCACCTAGTATCTGGGATGGCCGCTACGACTCAAAATTTGACAAATGAGGTAATTATGAAATGGCGCAAAACGATAAATGCAGACTTCAAAACAGACCTAGCTCGGGGCCGCATCGGCGAACTCGCGTTCTTACATGCGACTGCGGGTTCTGTAACGCCGACTGATGGCAGAGAAGGCGATTTTGTTGTTACAGGAACTAAAATTAAACTAGAGCTAAAAACAGACATGTACGACATGGATAAAACTGAAAACTTTTTCTTCGAAGTCTACCGCAGCGGGAACAGGCCAGGCGGTGCATTTCAGGCGCTCGAACACGGCTGCAAATACTTTTTATATTGTTTTTCACCAAATGCAGTAGTTTATGCCTTCGACACAAAAGCGCTTGCAGAACGCCTTGAATTGCTGCATGATAGTAGAAACCTTACCCTAACGTCTGTAGGCAACAAAGGATACACAACACGCGGTCTTAAGGTGCATAGGGACTTAGTAACTGATTTAATGCTAGAGCTAAGCGACATAGGAGTGAAATATGATAGTGAGCAATACAAATGGTTCCGTGATTTTAACAGGGCCGAAGCTTAAAACTTGCAGCAAGTGCAAAGTAGAACAAGACATACAAAATTTTTCAAAAAATAAAAAATGTAAAGGTGGCCACCTTACAGTTTGTAAAAATTGCTGTAAAATCTACGAACAAAATAACAAAGAAAAAAGACAATACAGAAGCAAAAAATACTATCAAGAAAACAAAAAAGAAGTAAACAAGCGCTCAAGAATTTGGGCCGAAAAAAATAGAGAAAAAGTAAACGAAAAAGCTAAAAAATATAGAAATAAACACAAAGAAAAAATACAGATAGAAAGAAAAATTAGAGCAAGAAAATCAGAATATAGATATGCGGTAATGATAAATAAACACAGAAAAGGTTTTAAAAGCACTCCAATATCATTTGGCGCGTGGACAGAGATAATATCCAAAAATTGTCATTATTGTAAAAATATATTGCCGGAAGTAGGATATGGTTTAGATAGAATTTGTCCAGTTGAAGGATATACCGAGCAAAACGTTGTTCCCTGTTGTACAATATGCAATAAAATAAAAAACAAATATAATATTTCATTTTTAAAAGAACACCTTCAAAAAATGCTAGATGTCATTAAGGAAATGTAAAATGATTATAAGAAATACTACCGAATTAGAGGCGCTCGTAAAACAGTTAAAAAACCACCTATATTTAGCTTATGATATTGAGACAAATTCTTTAAACCCAAGAAAAGGAAAGATGATAGGGTTTTCAATAGCAAACGATAAAATTTCCGCATATATTATAATGAGAGAATGGTTAAACGGAGAATTAGTCACAAGACTATCAGAAAAAGAAGTTGAACCGCTATTGTCTGCACTAAAACCCAAACGCCTTATAACTTGGAATGGAGACTTTGACACTCGATTTACACTACACCAAACAGGCATAAATTTAATAAATTCCATACATGCGGACGGAATGCTTCTGGCCCACACTCTAAACGAAAACCGCTACGAATACGGTTTAAAATCAATAGCAAAAGAAATGTACGGCGATAGCGCAGTATCCGCACAACAAGACATGCTTGAATCTATCAAAACTAATGGCGGAACCAAAAATGAGTACTACAAAGCTGACAGCACTTTAATGGCAAAATACGGTATCCAAGACGCCATTTTAACTTATAAAATTTGGAAAGATTTAGATAGACAATTAGACAAAGAAAACCTAAGAGACTTTTATTATACACAAGAAGTAATACCGCTTTATAAATCTGTAACTATACCTATGCAGTACAGAGGCGTTCCAGTAAACGTGCCCAAGCTGCAACAAGCGTCTGCTGAAATTAGCGCTGACATTCTCCGCATTGAGGCAGAAATTCAAGCCGAAATAGCACCGCTACTAGTTCCTTTTAACAAATGGTACGTAGAAACGAAATTTCCCTTTCAAGCATCTTCAAAATTTTTCAATAAACTGGCAGAGCGATTAGCGCCTGCAGGCTGGCCACGCACAGACACCGGCGGCTACAGCTTTAGCAAGGCTGAAGTAGCTAAAGCCGTTAAGAAAGGCTTAGTGCCAGCAGACACGGTCTTAGAGCGATACGCAGTGACTAAGCTAGACCGCGTGCCAGAAACGCTGCAGCAGGAACTGCAAATGCAGCTTTTTAGGGAAGAAACAGGCTCGCACGCGTTTAACCTGCTGTCTAAGGACCACCTAAAACGCTTGTTCTTCGGCTACGGCAATACCAAATCGTTGCTTAACGAAAAACCGCTGTCCACTACAGACAAAGGAAGCCCGCAGGTTGACGACGAGTTTCTAGAGCTAATGGCAGCCAAGTACAGCTGGGCCGATAAGCTCCGCACGTTTAACCGGCTTAATAAAATTAAATCGACATACATCGACCGATTACTAGAATCGCAAGAAGATGGCATCTTTTACCCCCAATTTCACCAACACCGCACAGTCAGCGGCAGGTACTCTGGAGACACGCAGCAACTTCCAAGACCGCTTGGAGCAGAAGAAGAACCAAATGAGCTTATCAGACACTATAATAACCAGATTAGAGCGTTTTTTGTTTCTGCACCAGACTGGTCATTTGCTGACTTTGACTACGATTCGCAAGAAGTTAAAGTTTTTGCCCACGTATCTGAAGAGCAAGCAATTAAAAACATTTTTGCGGAAGGCAACGATTTTTACAGCGCTATTTGCATAATGGCAGAGGGTTTGGAGGGCTATAGCGCTAATAAAAAAGCCGATAACTATTTAGGTAAAGTAAATAAAGCTGCCAGGCAGCGTGCAAAAGCTTATGCCCTAGGTCTTGCGTTTAACATGAGCCCATATAAGCTAAAATTTGAACTAAATTGTTCCGAAGAAGTGGCACAGCAGATATACGACAATTACTTCAGAGCGTTCCCAAATTTAAAAAAATGGCTAGATGCGTCAATTCAAACCGCGTTGCAAAAAGGCTTTATCAGAACCCAAGCAGGCCGCGTCCGTAGATTTCCAAATCTTGTGGCATGGAACGCCAAATACGGAAAAGCACTTTACGATGGGCTTGAGTGTTGGAAACAGTATCACGATGCTCCTGAAATTTATAAATACGTTAAATCTTTATCTAAAACAGCTAAAAACTACCTAAATAATGCCGCTAACATTCAAATTCAAGGTTTGGCAGCATCTATTACGAATAGGGCAGCAATTAAAACAGCAGCAGAGTTAAAAGCTGCTGGACTTAAAGGGTACGTTTGCAACGTAATCCATGACCAAATTACCGTACATTGTCCAGACACAGAATTAGAACGCTGCATGGAAATTCTAGGACGCTGCATGGAAACCGCTTACCCAATTTCAGTAGCCTTACCAGCGCCGCCTTCACACGGAAAAAACTTTTTGGAGTCCAAATAATGCTAGACACTATCGACATTGTAATGCTTACGCTCGTAATTATTAACACTGTAGCCATTGCCTACTTTCTAACCATACTGCTCTCGCCCAAATACCCAAAACCGCGAATACAATTGGTAGCCGTAGCAACGCCGCTAAAATTTGCAACAAAAAAGCCAATGTATGACACAAAAATCTTGCCATTTGACCCAAAAAAGCGTAAAATAGACAAAAAGGAGAAAAAATGAATATTAAAATATTTGCAATATCTGTACTAGCAGCGCTTGTACTCGGCTTGTGGCTCGGCAAGTCTCAGTTTCCGCGTACAGAGACAAAAGTAGTTGAGAAAGAAGTTGTAAAACGAGACGTGGTAACGGTAACGAAAGAAGTTGTGCGGCCCGATGGCACTAAAGAAACTATTACCACTAGCACAGACAAATCGCAATCTGTAGCCGATAAGGCCAGCAGCGTTGCTACAGCTGTTCCGCAGTGGCACGTGTCTGCGGCCTTAAAACGTGAGTCGCTGACCGGACCAGATATTTACGCGTTGACAATAGAGCGTAGAATGCTTGGGCCTGTTCACGCTGGTATAACTGTAGACACTAAACAAACTGTTGGCTTAGTAGTAGGAATGGAGTTTTAAATGTTAAAGTTTATAAATAAAATAAAATACAAACTAGGCTTCAGAAAATATACCGAATGGCAGTATAGACCAAAGTTTAAAATAAGATTCGAACACTATTCACAAACATTTGAAACGCAGGAGTTAGATAAATGAAATTAAAAATTTTTCGTCAAAGTGGCAGCCCGGTTGCTCTGGAAGACCGCGAAAACTATGACTGCGAGTTCAAAGCAATGTATGACAAATGCGCTGAAAGGGCAAAGCTAGACATGCTTAAAATGAACCGCATGATTGCGTTTTGCGAAAGACAACTTGTAAAAAAGTGGAACAAGACTACAGAAATTGAACTACCGCGTTCAAAAAAAGCGCTGTTAAAAATTCTGTCTCAATATGAAGACACGCCAATTATGCTGGCAAAAACAACCGACGGAAAAGATTTGGTAGCTATATTAATGGACCAGCTGCAATAATTTTTGTTGACAAAGCTTTAAAACAGCGCTATAGTAATAAACAAGCGGCATACAATTGCGAATACGACGAGAGGCCGCCCAAAACGAGACTGCGGGCGTAAACAGCAGAACCGGGGCCACGGACGGCCCACATACTAAGCGAGGGTTCTATGAGCGACGTATTATTACCAGGCCACGAAAAATATTCAGACTACAGCAAAAGGCAAGAAGAGCTTAAACGACAAGCAATTATTGAGCTGTATCGAAATTCAACACCACATTTTCGTAAAAAAATTAGACAGGAAAATCCGTGGTTGTCTAAAAGAATTATCCGCGATTACAAGCATACTCTCAAATCGGCACAGAAGTCTGCAGCCAAAGGCTACGTGCATAAGAAAAAAAAGCCCAATACCGAAACGCTTGAGCTTACATACTACCCAAAATCGCGTTTAATATACAGCCCATTAACGCGCCGCTACATGCCCATGCTTAAAGTAATTCACGTGCTTATGGATACCAAATTGCCTTTTAAAGTCACCGACTACGTATCAAAGCAAGACATTACGCACTTATTTGCCGCAAAGCTGCTAGTGTTTCAATTAGAAGCGTTTTTAGAAGCTGCACCAAAGGACTACTTGCTGACAATGTCGGAAAAGTGGCAAACTTCAGATACACTTGCTAAAAGTTTTACAAAATTATTGACTGAACTCAAATTAAACGCACTTGCAGTTGGCACAAATACTGCATCAGTATCTAAGCAGGAGGCCAAATGAAAAACGGAAATTTTGTTTCAATAGATTCTGAAGTCGTACCCAACTATACAATCTGCGCTGATTTGTTTTATAATGAGAAGCTAGAAGAAGTTGAAGTCTGCCGCTGGTACGTTATTGACCAAAATTTGCAGCGCGTAAACTTGGCATTGCTGGATTACAACACGTTTGTAAATTTTTCGGAAGAAATTAAGCAAGTTATTGAAGAGCATATTGCTGACAATCTTGACGAAATTGCCGAAGAACACTACCAAAATAAAGAAGAAAGACGCAGGTTTGAATCATGAAATTAGAAACTAAAAGCTTAGAAAAGGCGCTGGACTACATTAAAAAAGCTCATGCGCCCACAGTGTCTTTAAAACTCGTAAACATTGCCGGAATTGAGCGTGCGGTGCTGCAGTTTAAAAACCTGGCTGGAGACACTGTAATTATCGAATTAGCCGAAGAATCTAGCGGCGGGTTCGACAAAATTACAAAATCGGAGCGTTTTTAATGGAACAAGCGATTATAACAGACTACTACGATACTATGGTCACAATGCTATGCTGGGCAGCGCTATTTACCTACATAATCGTAGAAGCAATATTGGACCGCAAATGAGCCAAGCAGCCTTAATCTATTTAATAACCGCGTTGTGCGGCCAGCTTACGACTACAAATACTTTTGACACTATAAGAGCGTGTCATGAAGCGTATGTAAACTGCGCAGTGACCAGTAGCGGAATAATGAGCAAAGAAGATTTTTTTAAACGTTGTGGAGGTAAAAAATGATTGACTATGTTGTTTACATGCCAGAAACCGATGAGCTAGTAGTATTGAAAGGGCCTAAAATTCCTAAAAAAGAATTGCCAGCTGAGGTTGTACTGACCATTACTTCACCCTCTGGAGAAGAATCTACAATGAACTGCTACGAACTTTTTGCAGTGGGTGAACTATGAGCGTTGCAGAACTAATACAGCAAATGGCAAAGTACAGAGACCAACACGGCGTTATTGTGCAAGCCAATGGCGACGGCGGCGACAGCTGCAATCGGCTAGCACACTACTACGCAGCGTTAGAAATTTTAGGCGCGCCGCAAGACGATTTAAACCGCCCGCCTTATGACGGCTTTCACATTTCACTAGCCCGATTAACCGCGCTATTACCCTTTGGCCGGTTTAGGCGAAACCCAGATAGCAGCAAGTGGTACAATGACCCAGACAATGTTACTAGGGACCAAATGTCGCCGATGATTGCAGCCATGGCTCTGCTGGGTACAGACAGAACGCTGGCAGCGCACGTAAAGCGTAGACTAAAGCGCTGCATGCTGCACTTCTCGACGCATGACCAAGTTGAAGGCCAACCAGGCAAAGTTAAGTTAAAGCTGCCAGACCTGCCTTCGCCGCAAGAACTGGCTTCTATTGTTAGAGGTTTGTCCGTAACGTGGCTATACTGGACCCTACCGCTGCTAGATGCACTACTTTTGTGGGAAGTCAAGCGTTGTAATGCTGACCGTATCAGAGAAGGACAAGTCTTGTTGCACCTGGCCGTGGCACTAAAGTTGCAGCCCAGTAACAGCGCCAGAAAAGCCGCAGAATTGTTAGAAAAGAAACAAGAAGACTTGACAATTGGGCTTAGAAGATACTATAGTGAAGATATAAGCCGCAACGGTATTAGACCGCTCGGTGAATTAATGGTAGCAGTTTTAAAAGCAATTTAACAAAGGAGCGAAAATGAACCATGCAATGAAAGTAAACGTAGAAAAGTATATCAATGACCAGCTAGCAGGGTCAGCGTCCAGAATCGTAAATTCAGCGCAAGAGCTGCAAGACTTTTTGACAAAGTTAGAAGTCAAGCGTTCTTTGGCAGACGCCGAGTTCGATTTTGACGTCCACTACGAAAAAACTTACAGAACTTTCACGGAGACTCCAGATGAATCAGAACAAACCCATTAACGATATTTACGAAGCAGATTATACTGGTTTCTATGACTATGACGGTCTGTTGCCAGGCTACGACAACGAGTCCTACCACGGAGCGGACCTACCACGAACGGCAGCAAACAAGGCCACGGAAACGGCCTGCAACCATGATTGGACAGAATATGTAGGGCTGCTGGAGTCTTACACATACTGCAAATCATGTGACATGAAAAAGGAGTAGCCATGGAAGAAATTTTGGTAGCGCTTGCATGTTTACAAGGTGCTGGCTGTACTGAAACGTATTCCCAGTATTATAAAACACATAAAGAACTACAAACAGCGCTTCAGGTCGGAGAAAACACCATTAGACAAAACCTTCCCGACATGTTCATTAAAATTGCAACTCCGACTCTGGCTTGGAGCGCTGGTTATAAAAGCACCGTACACTTGTACAAAGGTCTAAATTGGGAGGTTAGTAAAAATGGGCAAGGTATTAATTATTCTTTTAGTTTCTAACGCTGCGTTTGCAGGCAAGGCTTGCGGCTCAAGGCACAATCAACTTAGAGACTTAAAACTGCTTTTGGTAAAATCACAAAACGACAGCGCTATTAAACTAGGAAGCAAAAAGTAATGGAACTACCAAATCAAAAGCCAGAAATGGCCTACTACGACGAGCAGCTTAATCAGATTTACCACATTGTGTACTCGCCTAGTTTTGGCTCCTACGAAACATGGGTGTATGACGAAACCGGTTGCATTTCTTATGGCTTTCTTGGCGGAACCAGACTTGTAGAACTTTGTGATAAAAACAAATTAAAATTCATCGGTGTATTGTGAAGAAAGGCTCGCTTTTTAACATACCAGTTTCAGCGAGAGTCGCCAGCAGGATTTACAGCCCGCGAAACTGCTTTATCTGTTCGTATGCAAGGGCCAAAGAAATGCAAGAAGCGATTTTAAAGCAAATTGAAGAAGTTAGGCCGGAGCTAAAATTGTCTTCCGCAGTGCCTAAAAACGTTGTATACTATATTGACCAATACGGCAATGCAACTAAGTACGAAATTGTCGAGGATGAAAATGAGTGACGAAAAACGCAGAATAATTGTAAAAGGCCAAGCAGCAAAACACGCGGTGACCCAGGTGTCTCGGGTGTCTGATATTTCTACAATGCTGGACAACGCGCTAAGAACGCTGTCTGAGCAGCTTGACAGGCTTTCAATAAAATCACGCGTTTCGTCATTTGATGAAAAAGATGCTAAAGTTTTGCAGGGCTACATATCTTCGCTAGTTAATTTAAGCAAAGAAGAGCGCGAGCGTGAAAAGTCCGACAAGCTAGGAGATTTGGCTGGCCTTACTGACCAAGAACTTATAGAACTGGCTCAGGCCAAGTTGACAAAAATCAAACAAACGGATACGCCTTAATAGCAACAGCAATTTAACTTCGGCAAAGGCAAGGCTATGAACGAAAGCTTACTTTCAGTACACAGAGTACTGGAATATCTAATTACAAAAGCTACCGTATCCGGTAAGCTTAAAAGCACAAAAATTCGCATACCTTACTCAGAATTAGCAGATTCTGTTGGACAAAAGTCTTATAAAAATGTAGACTTAATAGTGAAAATAGATTTTGAATGGGACGAGTCTAAAGAACTAGAACAAATTGAACTAGACGCTTTCATGGATGAGGAAGACGAAGATGTCGATTAATAGGAATATTCCAATAGTTATTAGAGACGCAAACGAGGCCGATGCACCGTTTATTTTTAACAGCTGGCTACGGTCCTTCAGACAAGGTAATTTGTGCCGAGGCGTGGATAATACTATTTACTTTACTGAACACCACAAAGTTATCGAACGCCTGCTTAAAGAAAGCGAATGCAAAGTCGCAGTAAGCTTGGAAGACGACAGAGACATTCTAGGCTACGCATGCTACGGTCAAATTGACAGCGTTTTTGCACTACACTACGCATACACAAAACACACGTTTCGTGGTCTCGGCGTTCTTAGACAAATTTTAAAAAACACAAACCACGATTTTAACACAGCCGGCATCCATACCCATAGCACCGAAATTTTCAACCGCTTATCACTGAAATACAACCTAATCTATCACCCATACGTACTTATCAACAAATAGGAGCAATTGTGGCACAAAACGTTGACATAGCGCTGCAGATTTACGAAATGGAAGTGGACATTGCCCTTAAACACGGCATTGACATGCAATCTCGCACAATCCAGCTTGTGGGTGAAATTGATTTAGGTATGTTTTGTATGCTGGAAACCGGGCTTACTTTGCTTGAGGCTAAGTCCAAAGCTGCAATTACTATTAAAATTAACAGCACTGGCGGGTCCGTGTACGATGCTCTTGCCATAGTATCGCGCATTAGAAGCTCAAAGTGCCAAATTATTACCGAAGCATACGGAGCTTGCATGAGCGCTGCAACTATGATTTTGGCAGCCGGCAAAAAACGCCGCATGTCTAACATTGCAATGGTCATGCACCATGAAGCGGCTTACGATGCGGAAGGCACACACAGCCAGGTAAAGCACTTAGTCACGCAAATAGAGCGCGAAGAGCGCATGTGGTGCGCAAACATGGAAAAGTTTACCGGGACTAGTGCCGATGTGTGGGCCGAAAAAGGCAAACTAGGCCGAGACTGGTATTTAGATGCAGAGGAATGTAAACGTTTAGGAATAATTGACGAAATTTTTTAAGGAGCAAAAATGAGCTTTAGCAAAACCGCGTTAAAAGAGATTAGAAGACAGACCAAAAACCAATTAGTAGAAATGGTTGTCAAAATTAGCAACTATGCAGAGGACCAAAAAGCCCAAAACATTATTCTGTTAAAAATGGTCGAAGATTTAAAAAAAGAAATAAGCAAGTCACAACAAACACAAAACGAAGGGACAAACACGTGAAAATTATTTTACCAATCCTGCTACTAGCAATTAGCCTGGCTGCAACTGCCGCAGAAATGCCAGCAATTACATTAACGCCAAGCAACAGCGTTACTTTGCGAGGCGAAATCACGCAAGAAAGCGTAGATAAGGCAGTTACAGAAGTTTTGCTGTTAGACTCAAAACGCACGTTTACAACGCCCATTTATCTAGTCCTGGACAGCCCAGGCGGCGATATTTCTGCAGGCGAGTCGTTGATTGAAGCGCTTAAAACCGTGCAGAATTTGAACACAGTTACAATTTTTGCAGCGTCAATGGCGTCCGCAATTGTCGAAGCTTTGCCAGGCCGCAGATACATTATCGAATCGGGCATGCTCATGTTTCATAGGGCTAGAGGCGGGTTTCAAGGTCAGTTTGAAACGGGCGAGCTAGAAACGCGATTGACAATGGCTAAACAGGAAGTTTTGCGTTTGGAGCGCCGCAATGCAAAGCGCTTGGGCCTAAAGCTTGAAGAGTACAAAGCTAAAATCCAAAATGAAATGTGGATTCAGGCTGAAAATTCTATCGAGCAGAAAGCGGCTGACAAAATTGTAGCACTAAAATGCAGTCGGGACTTGCTAAAAGTTTCAGAAACTATGACTATGAACTTAGGCATTTTTTCAATCAAGTTTAAAGTTTCTAAGTGCCCGCTAATCAAAAGCGGTACTCCAGACACTGACGAAGATGCCAAAAACCTGAAAGAAGCAATGAGCATTGTTAAGAAAATTTCAAACTCTTCAAAACAAGGAGCATCAAATGGAAAGTAAACAAATTTCAGAAGTTCATTTTTACCAAGGCGTTAAATTTGGCGGGTCCGTAATCCGCTTTATCAGCCTAGATTCCGCGTTCAGTGATGCAACGCTTAAGCGCGGCAATACAGCAGAAGTTGCTGACGGTATCGGAGTTAGAGTAAGCAACGAAAAGTCTGGCGAAGAGATAATCGTGCCTTTCAATAACGTGGCTTTTTTAAAAATGGTAAAAGTTGCGAGTCTTAAAAAGGCTAAATAATGGCTGACAAGCGTCGGATTCTTCGAGAGTTGCAAAAGCGGGTTAAGGAGCGTGAAAACGCCGGCCCTGCTTTTGTGCTTGAAGAGTTCTGCTTTCCAGAACAGCTAAATTTCATAAAAAATCCAACAAGGTTTAAAACAGCCGTATGTTCAAGACGTTGTTTAGCAAAAGGCACGTTAGTATATACAACAAAAGGACCTAAAAAAATAGAAGAAATTAGAGCAGGAGAATACGTCTACGATGAAAACGGAAAACCCGTAGAAGTTATAGCTACGTATGACAATGGAATTAGAGAAGCAAGGACTTTAATACACAACAAAAGAGAGTATATAACAGCCACCGAAGACCATGTGTTTTTAGTTGAAAACTCTTATAAAAATAAAAAAGAGCAAAAAGCGATAAAAGATTTTAATTCCCGAGATAAATTAGTACGAGTAGAAATATTTAGAGAACATGGTATACATAACAGCTCTGCTTACGCATTGGCAGCATTACTAGGCGATGGATGTTCTACTCACGGGTCCACAAATAGAATATACATTTCTTCTAATGACGATAAAATTCCGAAAAAAGTTGCAGAACAACTTGAAACGGATAAATACAAAAAATCACAACACACATATACTTGGGCAATTCATACAAATAAGCGCCCTAATGAATATGATTTGTGGTGCAAAGACCGCAAGGCTCACCAAAAAATTGCAGACTTAGACAAAATTCTTTCGTGGAACAGAGAGTCAAGACTTCAGTTTTTTGCCGGCTTGTTAGATACTGATGGAAGTATATCAAATGCCACCGATGGGCTTCAACTTAGAATATCCATGCAGGCACTGTCTGTAATAAAAGCAGCACAAATGCTATTTTTAGATTTATGGGGCTACTTACCAACAATACTCACAGATTCCAGAAATAAATACAAAAATGGCCCAGTATATAATTTAAATGTAAAAAATAACTATTTTTGCAAAAAAGCACTAAAAGAACTAGACCCTTACTTAGTCAGTCCGCAGAAAAAGTGGAAACCTCAATATGAATGCAAACTGGAAAATAATTACAGACCGGACCGCGTAGGTGTTATTAAAGGAAAGTTAGAGGTAGTAAAAACATACGATATAAGCGTACGGTCAAATACTAATCTTTATTTACTGGCAAACGGAATTGTAACCCACAACTCAGGAAAAACCATAGGAATAGCTGCAGATGTTTTAGACACATGCACTAAAGAACCTAATGTAATTTGCTTATACATTACTTTAACATTTAAAGGCGCCCGCAGTATCTTGTGGCCAGATTTAAAGAGATTAATCAGAGAATATAATATAAAATGCAAAGTGGACGACCAACGTCTTGAAATTCGTTTTCCTAATGGGTCTGAAGTAAGGCTAAGCGGAGCAAAAGATGAAACAGAAATAGAAAAATTTCGAGGATTAAAACTTAAAAAAGTATATATCGACGAAATGCAATCTTTTCGTCCATATGTAAAGTACTTAATAAACGACATTTTACTCCCAGCGTTGCGAGACTTACGTGGGTCTTTAATTATAACTGGAACGCCGGGGCCTATTCCTGCCGGCCCATTTTATGAATACAGCCAAAGCCCTAACATGGCGCACCACGCTTGGACCGCGTTCGATAATCCGCACATGCACAATCCACCAGACCGCGATTTACATATAACTTTGGCGGAAGAACGGCTAATGAAAGGCATCGACGAAAACGACCCGGGCTACATCCGAGAGACTTATGGCCGCTGGGTAGAAGATTCTAATGCGCTAGTTTTTAAATTTAATAAAGACCGAAATATTACAACAACCTTGCCGCCCAATTTGACATACATTTTTGGCATAGACATAGGTTATGAAGATTCGGACGCTATAGCGGTCGTGGGCTTTGACTACAAACACGATACTGTTTATTTAGTTGAAGAATTTATTAAAGATAAGCAGACTATTACAGACCTTGTAAAAGAAATTGAACGCCTGGATGCCAAGTATAAACCCGTCAAGATGGTCATGGACGCGGGCGCGCTTGGCAAAAAAATTCAAGAAGAAATAAGGCAGCGTCACGCTATTCCCGTAGAAGCGGCTGACAAACATCGAAAATTTGAGTTTATCGAGCTTATGAACGATGATTTGCGCACCGGGCGACTGAAAGCGCTGCCAAACTCGCGTTTCGAGGAAGACTGTTACCTAGTGCAGTGGGACCGCAGCGAGCCAGGCAAGCTAGTCGTATCTGACACATATCACAGCGATATTAACGACGCGGTCCTGTATGCGTGGCGCGAAAGCAAGCACTATATTCCAAAGTCTACCAAAGTTGAGCCTGCTAAGAACACTGATGTTTATATGCAAAAAATGGAAGAAAAAGAAGCAGAAGAACTAGAACTGCGACAACAAGGCCACGACTTAGAGTGGGGCGTTGAAGACGAGGATTTGAACGCTGTGTATGGTATAGCGGACTTTTATTCCCAGGACGATGAGTTTTAAAACGTTTTTAAAAATTCATCACGGTCTACAATAGACACTGTAATAATCATGCCTTCATCTTCCGCAATTATTTTCTTGCTACTTAAGCCCAACAAAAATTTGTCATCAATGTTCAAATTGCGGCAGCCATAAGGCGGCTTTTCATCAAAATGCTTAGGCAAAAATAGCACATCAATAATAGACTTTTCACAATTACTTAAATCAATAGCGCGGCTGCTAAGGCTACCAGCTTTATTAACAAGTTTAGCCTCTGGAACGCCGAATATAAAGTCTACAGTATACCCGTGCTTTGTCTCGTTAAAGGCATTGCGCAATTCTTCAAGCTTAGTAGCATTGTGGTCTTGTGATAGGTAGTGAAAAAATTTGTGTTGCCACTCTCGGGCTTCAGCTCTTATGCCGTGTCTTTTATTGGCATAGTAAAAGCTATTGATAGACACTGTTGGCAAAGGAATTACAAACGTCTTGCGCATACAGTAGCCGCAGCGTTCGTTATTTTAAATATTTTGTACCTTTTAATTTGTCTGCAGCCATTTTCTCAGCAGCAATTTTTTCAGCCACAGACTTATAAACCGTGCCTGTTTTTGGTGCAACGTCCTCAACGACTTTCACAGCCCCGGCACCAGGCGCATTGTCTGCAGCCCTTACAATATTGCCCATATTTTCCCAGTCTTTTTTATAAGGCAAATTTTGCAATTTTTCTGCAGTGGACTTAGAGTTTTCAAATTTAGCAGCCATTTTTTCAGCAATTGAGGCTGCCTTTTTACCCGAATCAGAAATAGAAGCCATAGAGTTTCCGGCGCCTTCAGACATTTCGTCCTTAAATTTTAAATCCTCAAGCGCTTTTTGGCGCTCTGCTGCAGAAGGCTGCTGCCCGGATAACTTGTAAATAGTATTTAAACGCTCGTTTTGCCAGCTTTCTTTTGCTTTGTCGGCATTTTGCAACATTGAATTATATTTGCTGTATAAATCTTTAGCGGTCGATTTAAGCTTATCAAAAACAGATTCGTCAGCCAACGGAACAGCAGCCACTCCAGCCAAAATATGACTCGAATCTGTCATGCGAGGGTCAAAAGCAGCATTTGTAGAACGAACTTGTTTTGGTTCAAATACTACAGCTTCCCCAAATTTATCGGAAATAGAATTATAACCGCTATCTTTTAGCAATTTTTGAGAAGCATCTGGACCAACTTCCCTTCTAAAAACCCTTTCCATAGTAGCATTATTTACAAAATCACCGTTATTTTTCATTTTTTTATACAAATCCGGATTTTTGTTTTTTATGTTTTCCATAACTGCAGTTGAGGCAGGGTTATTTGCCAATAATGTGTTCCCCGGATTAATTTTTAAAGGCATGACATTTCCATTAACACCTTCCCCCGCATACGCATTTGGAAGGTCTGTAAAATTTGCAGTGTATATACCTTTTCCGTAACGGCCATCTTTTGAAGGCTTAAATACGTTTATATTTTGGTCGGTGCCGTGATAAACAGAGTCAGTGTGTCCTGTGAGTTTACTTCTTACGTCTGGTTTACCATAAGCGCTATCCAACTGTTTCAAGTACTCAGAATATTTTTCAGGATTTTCACGTAAAGCAGCCTGCGCAGCTTCGCGCTCCGCTAAAGACACGCCTTTAGTTGGCAGCATTTTTTCTAAAATCTGTAAAGCTTTTGCCTTAATATCTGCCACTAAGCACCGCCCTTAAAAATTCTTAAAACATAGTAACCAAAAGCCGCAAAACCCACAACCGCGCCTGCAATTTTTCCTAGAAAACGAAATCGCAACCAGTCCTCATGTATCGGTCTAAGCTCGCTTTTAAGCAGTTCCACCGCTTCTTCATTAAGTTCAGAACGCCGCATGTGTTCCTTCAGCTGCTCTTGCTGTACTGCCAAAATCTGGCTCATATCGTCAAGTCTATGGTCCATTGCATCAAGCTTGTCCGACAAATACTGCAAGAAGTCAGCGGTCTTCATGGCTTGGCCTCCGTTACTTGCTCAAGCTTATTCTCGGCAAATTTTTGTGAAACTTTTCCGCCAATTCCAAAGCCTAAAAACGTGCTACAAAGCATGGAAGCCGCGTTCAAATCGCCGCCTGCCACAGTCACCTTAGCCGCAATGCCACAAGCCGTTAAAACGCATATAAACGACAATAACCGCATCATAGAAACGCCGCCGCTAGCGCTGAACAAAGACTTTAACCAATCAGACATGTTTTACCCGCCTTACAGTAGACCCATTTTCACACTTAAGCAGCAATGTTTGAAGGTCAGAAGGCGTCAGGCCGTCCAGGCGTTCGGGCACAATTAACCCGGCTATTTTACAGACTCTGGCTGCCAGCTCGCTACAAATATTAGTCTTATCGCCGTCTGAAAACCAGGACCGAGCCCTTAGCAGCTTGGCCACAAATATTGACAGTATTTCAAGCCAGCCGTAGTCTGAGCCCATTTTGTGGACTGCATAAGACCATATACTTAAATACTCAAGCGGCGTTACTTCGACTAGCCAAGCTTCTACAACCTCATTATGCTGCAAGAACGTTGGTTTGTAGAAAAAGTTTACTAGGCTATGCGACGCCTGAAATACCAGTGGCGCCCTAGTAACGGGCTCTGCAAGTTCTACAGCCGCATGACTAAAACCGCGTTTTTCTATAGCCATGATGGCCTTGCTAAAAAGTGCTAGCGGGCTTCTAGATTTTGAAAACAGTATTAAAACGTGCTTGTTAGCAGGTAAACCAGCAGCCACTATAGCCCCCACTCCGCTTCAAAGTCGTTAACGTCGCTTATCCCGTCTTGAAAGATATCGGCATGATTTGGAAAAGCCGCTTTAAATTGGACCATATAGCTTCTAGCAGTACCAAGTGCGCCAGTCTCAAGTAGTGCTTTGACAGGGGCTAGCTGAGAAAGCATAGCTGTAACTTGTTGACCAGTTAAACCAAGCACTTTGTTTCTGGCACCCAACAGCTCAATCATTTCATTTGATATATAAAGCCCATGCTCGCGCTTCTTTTTTGCAAGAACGCGCTCTTCTTTTTCATAGTCAGCTAGCACTGTACCTTTATGATTTGCAGCATAGGCTAGAGCTTCTTCTTTAGTTAAGAACTCGATTTCTATGTTTTCACCAACAAAAAGATATTTCATTATCTCACCGTACTTAAACTAACTTGATAGTAACAAAAGTCTGCTTGGTATGTGATATTAGTAGCCCCGGCTGTTTTAAAAGCTATAGACGCAGGAGACATTGGGACAGTTGGGAGCGTTGTAGTAATACTTGTGCCAACAAATGTGCCGTTAATATAGGCATCTACTTGAGTTCCTGCTGCATTTACAACTAGTGTGCAGTTGTACCAAGTATTGATTGCAACAGCGACTCCGGTATTGACGGTTGTTCTAGTAGTTTGCGCCGATTTAAATTGCCAGTTTACACCAGTCGTTAATCGTTGATATGAGAAGTAAAGGCCGCTTGTCGGTTCTGCAGTGACGTTTACAGTTCCAAGTAGTCCAAAATATAACTCATATTCTTGCGCGGTAGTAGAAAGAGTCAATGGTCTAATTCTCCAATTTAATACCTGAACTCCTCCCCCAAGGACATTCGAGGTCTGTCCTAAATGAATACCACCACCTGCTCCGATTGCAGTTCCAGTTCCTAAAACAAAAACTCCACGCTCATTTACTGTTGATGTGGCGTAAGAAGGCGTATGTCCTGTTGCTGTGATGAGTGTCCATGGTAGCTCGCCAATAGTTCCGGAAGTAGTTCCTGTTGAAATGAAATCATCAAATAACACTATTTTCTCAGGAGTGATGTAAACTCCATTATCTTTGTACCAAGTACCATCTGTTGTAGTAATATCAGTGATTAAAAGCTCAATGTCCGTTTCAGGAAATAAATAGGCGAGCAATGTTCCGCCGTTTAAGTAAATTGGAATTAAAACGGTTGATTTATTGCTGTATTTGTACTGCGTTCCTGCGGTAAGAGTAGTTGCATTTGGTAATTTAATACTTTGGCCCGGCGTTGACCCAATAAAACAGTATTGAGTGTTGCTTGCAGAAGTCATTACAAGTTGAGAATTAGTGCAAGTTTGAACTGTAGCTGGCGTTGTTCCGCCTCCGCCCCCAGTTCCATTGCTAGCTGCTGTAATTCTACCTTTAGAATCTACTGTAATATTAGCGCTTGTATATGAACCCGCGGTTACTGTTGTGTTAGACAAAACTGAAGCGCTAAGTGTGCCAGTAACGTCTCCAGCAATAGTTTTTGCCGCATCAGCAGTATTGTCAACGTTAGATAAACCAACTGAAGCCTTATCGTGAGTTTGCCAGCTTTTGTCACCGCGCCAGTATTGGGTAGTAGTTCCTGCTGTAATTGTAGGTTCTTTTGCATTTAACGCGGTCTGAGTAGCAGTAGAAATAGGCTTACTTAGGTCCGAAGTGTTATCTACTAAATTTAAACCAACATCCCCCTTAACTATGCCAACAGGTGTTGTGATAGTAGGAGAATTAGTTCGAACAAAAGCGCCTGTTCCAGTGCCTGTATATTCTGTATTTGTTAAATGGTAATATTGCGCAGTAGTACCGCCTTGAAGACCCGCCAAATCATTGTGGTGCGTGACAAGTGGAGTGTTAACGTATGTATAATGTGCAGTGCCAGAATGCACCAAATGCACCGTAACGCTGGACCCACTAGTAGTATCTACATAAAATTTGAAAACAAGTTTATCTGTAGCATTACAAGAAAATGATGGTTGAACGGTAGCTAAAGTTTGAAGTGCTACTGATGTATTGCCAATTGTAGGTAAGGCAACCTGAAAAAGCTGCGTTTCTGTTCCACCAGTAGTACGTTTATAAACATGAATTGTCATGTTAGTTGTACCGCTAGCTGCAGAAACATAGTTGTAAACGTTAAAATTCCAAATACCGCCGTCAATTACTGCATCACCAAGTTCTACATCGGCAATGTAAGATTCAAATAAAGTATGACCAGAAGCTGAAGTAATTATAATAGACTCGTCAACTTCTGCAGCATTATCCGGCGTCTTTGACATTAAATCGTATCCAGTTATTCCAGATAATGACGCCGTAAGAAAATAATCGACTCCGCTACCGGCGCTGGTCTGCGTGGTAATTGAGCCGTTTACCCAGTTTGAGCCATTATACTTAACAACGTCGCCTAAAGCCGGTGTAGTAATGATAACGTCGCCCAAATCATCTAAATTTGCAGCGCTTCCGGCAATGACCAGACCTTTTGAATCGTAAGTAATTTTTGTGTTTGTTGCACCAGTAATTACTGTATTTGCAGTAACTTTGGCATTGAGTGCTGTTTGTGTTGCTGTGGAAATAGGTTTATTTAAATCCGATGTATTATCTACGTTAGGCAGTCCAACTTGTGCCTTAGTAGTTGCGTGTGGATTTGCCGTGTCTGCAATGTGCGCGTTCAAGTTACTTTGTACAGTGGCACTTGCTCCAGCCGGGTCAGCGCCTACTAATGTTGGAGTATAATCGCCGGATTGCGGAGTCACTGCTCCAGTACGACCATTAAAAGAAGATACGCCAGATGCTCCGGTAGCCATTAATGTCCAGTCAGCGCTACTAGCAGTACCTTTGGAAATATAAACATTACCAGACGCGCTGTCCACGTAAGTTTGACCAAGCTTTGAAGGAGTCGTAGTAGGAGCGCCTGTTCCTGTAAACCACATTTGAGCCATTAGTATACCCTCGATACATTAAATTCATAATTAACTGCAACATTGCCTTCATAGTCCACGGCAATTTTATCTTCATCGTAAGACCCACCGCCGCCCGAAGCCTTAGCCTCCTCAATCGCGGTCTGCACGTTCGTAGCTGTAAACCCATTAGTGCTATTGTCAAAAGGCACGGTCACAGCCACGGGAGTTGCTTGAATTTTTCCACTCATACAGACTCCGTTATTCTTACATTATTTCCAGCTATTCCTGCAATTAAATACACAGGAGCATCGGAAGCAAAATCAAAAGTAAAAAATTGTTTTTCATAAATCGGCGTTCCTGTACTTGTAGTAACGCTCGACGTTCGACCCCAATAAATGGTAGTACCAGAATTGTTGAAAACGGTCAGTAGTTTTCGGTTTGTTAGGGCCGAGGCGCCTACTCTGGCTTCAACAGCAGATGTTCCCACTGTCAAAGCTCCTTCAGCGCCTGCCCCCGTTATAGTGTCCGTAGTCTTAAGCTCGCCGAGTGCAGTAGCATTTACATAATTAGTTTCACTGCCAGCGCTATCCGCGCCAGCAATTTTAACAGACTGTGATGCTTCCAAACCCGTCAAATCAGCCATTAGACTTCAGAACCTTCAATAGTTGAGTATAAATCTTGCGCCTGATTGTCTTTGTTTGTTTTAACAACGCGAACTTTAGCTCCAGCAGGAACCATAATATCGCCAGTTGGAAAAACTTGCATATTTGGATTAGCTGTAGAGTTGAAAGCTACAAACTTAGTATTAAAAGTTCCAGAACCAGCTGCAGACTCTACTTTAACTTCAATTTTGCATTTGCCTGAAGCAGACGCCAAAACACCAGTAAGCTTAAGCTGTTTTCCTGCAGTGACAGTGTAGTCGTGGTTAGAGGAAGACCCAGCAGCAACAGCCGCAGCGTCATTGTAATCACAAACAGGCGTTCCTGCAACGCTAGAAGTAACAACAACGTTTAATGAACCGTCAGCATTAACTGCCATTTGGTTAGAACCGTTTTTAATTGCAATACTGTCAGACGCAGCACTAATTGCGCGAATGTCCAAAGCAGTAGCAGAAACAGTCACAGACGAATTTGTTAAATGTACGTTAACATCTGAAGCCCTCAATTGAGCGTCAGTAAGCGGACCAGTGACCGCAATGCTTGAATTTGTCAAATGAACATCAAGAGCGCCAGTAGTAGAGCTAATAGCGTTACCTGAACCGTCTTTCATCCACGCAGCAACAGAGTCTGTAGCCGCTGCCAAATCGCGAATGTCTAAGTTAGTCGCAGAAACAGTCACAGAACCGTCAACAGTAATAGAACCGCCGCCGTCTGCAATGTTTAACGAACCGTCAGCATTAATTGCTAAAAAGTCCGTACCATCACCAATCTTAATGGAATCTTGCGAATGCGATAAATCGCGAATATCTAAATTCGTTGCCGAAACTACCGAATTAATACTACCATCGGCATTGACAGCTAGCTGCTGGGACGTTATACTTGCGTCAACAATCTTGACTGCTAAGTCTCCGGCACTTTCTGTTCTTACTGGTAGCGAACTGTTAAAATCTGACATTTATCTTCTCCTTATTGTTTCTCCGCTAGCTCCTTCGCTAGCTGGGTTTCTTTTTCTACTTGTGTTTTTACATGCTCTTCCAAACGCTTAATCTCTTCCATTTTTTCGTCGATTTTAAGCTCTAAAGCCATGCGGGCCGCTTGTACCTGCGCCAATTCTACTTTTTTACGTTTTATATCTAAACTCATTTTGACTCCTAATAATTTGTAATAAAAATTAGAGAACCCTCAAAGTCCCCTACAAATGGTCGGCTATGCAGTACCTTAAGCTCTATCGTTTGTCCTGACGGTATTTCTAATCCAGAACCAAAATCTACCTCTCCACTCAAGTCGCATCCAAACATGGTTCTGCGCCTTGCAATAATTTGCCCATTTACTAAAATAGAAAAAATAGCCACGTTAGAGCCGCTATACAATACTTTTGTTAATTTTTTTGTAATTGATGTGGTTTTGGTAACAATTGTAGTTGTTATTCCCGAAACTACTGCAGATACCTCGTTATATTCATAAATCTCAGTACCAGATTGATTAGTTAGAATTTTTGCGGGAAATAAACCTTTAATTAAATCTATACCATCTGAGATAGATAAATTAACCGACCCGTCATTAACAATTAGCGTCGCTGCTCCAACCGCAGTAATAACGTCGCTAGACGCCGCCCACAGCAAGTAGTCCTGCGGAGGTATGGTGTACGAGCCTAGTCCGGCTATAGAAACGCCAGTATCGTTGACAAAAACTGTAGACGCAGTAGAATTTATTAAAATTTTACTCATATACCAGTCCCTGTTAATTGAAGGCCGCAAATTAAGTTTTTAGCGCTACCAGAAGCTACACGCACCGCCAGCTGCTTGCCAGTAGGCACGTTCCAGGCCACACTATAGGCGCCGCCGTATGTTGCAGCGGCTACGGTCACCGTGCCTAAAGAAGTCAAGTTTATAGCGTTGCCATCGTGGTACAGAAATTCTAAATTAAAAGGCCCAACCAATTCGTTGCTAGCAAAAACTGCCGTTACGACCGCTGAATTTATAAACACCCAACGGCCAGCCACATTAGAAGGCACGGTCTCACATTGCAAAAACGTGCCGGCTGCAATAGCGCCCGACCTTCCAAAGCTAAAGCCAGGGCTTGCAGAAGTCGCGACTTTGTTTGCCAAGTAGTCTACAGCTACCTGAACATTTGCAGCAGGTATTCCAGACGCTAAATTGCTATATGAAATTTGAACGCTGCTGTAATCTCCTGCCTGCGACGTTACTGTGCCGACGCGCCCATTAAACGACGTAACACCGCTTACCGAAGACCCGCCGGACTGTGGTAGTTCGATGTACGTTGAAGACATTAAAAGCCTTTCGTTGCAAAGCGAGCGCTGTTTAAGTTACCGCTGCCAGACGTCGGAGACCAGACTACGCGCACCCACAAGTAACCTGCGTTTTGAACTTGCCAGCTGTGGTCACCGGCGCCTGCTACTAGCTGCTCAGAACCAGTAACATCTGTCCATGTGGTTAAAGCTGTAGATGCTATGGTGCCGGACTGGTCGGTATTGCCAGCGTCATTGCTGAGCTGCAGGTGAAGCATGCCAGCCAGCGTTCCATTCCAAGCTACCTGAATATTATAATTAACAACGTGACGTAGTGATAAAGCCGGAGAAACCCATGCGGTACTCCAGTCTACGGGCGCTGATATAAGACTATCAGAACCTACTCTCACTTATAGCCCCTTTAAATTTAACTGCGCTACTGTGATGCTCCCAGAACCCGAAGTGTGAATGTAGGCCAACCTAGCCCAAGAATAACCGGCGTCTACTAAATTCATTAAAACTGTTCCGGCACCGCTAATGTTTGCAGTAGCGCCTGACAAGTCTACCCAGTTTTGCACTGAGTCATCGCTGTGTGGAAAAGGTGCGTTAGGGTTGCCAACGTCACAAGATACTTGCACCTTAAGAACGCCGACTGGTGAGCCTGTAAAAACGACTTGCACCGCGTAATTGGTAATGTGGCCTAAGTAGTAGCCTTCGGACGTAAAATTTGCTGCAGTAATTGCAGAACCTTGTAGTAAATCGCAATGTGCTATTCTCATATTATTTTTCCTTTATTAGTTTCCAATTCTTCTGACCGTTATACAATTTTCTGGTGCGGTTCCCGTTAAAGCTCCGGCTGTTCCAACAGAAGCTTTAAAACCTATAGTTTCACCTGCTAAAAAGGTATTTTCTGCATAAATTGAACCTATATAGTTGATTGTTGCTCCGCCGCTTCCAACTACATAAGTAGAGTCAGTAATAGTTCCATTTTTAGTAATTGATAAATATAAAGCCCATGTATTGGTAGCTACCGTCTCACCGGCAGTTTGAACTTTAAAGTTAATAGCATAAGCTCCGCTTACAGGCACAGTGTAAAGTCCTGTACTTGTAGAGTATGCATTGTGTGTATCTTGAACTTTTGTTGGCATGGTAACAGTAGTACCTGTAGTGCCGACTGTAGTGGTGCTAGAAGTGTATTTGCACCCGACTGATTCTGTAGCAGTGACTACAGCAGGACCAGATACTCTTTTAATAGATAGATTATGCACTGACGATGCGGCAAATGCCGGAGAAGTAACATCTGTCCACAATCTAACCGTAATTAAATCCCCAGCTTTTAAATTAGTCAGTAATGTTTGCCCATACGGATAAAGATTTGGGTTTGTTGCTTGTTTTACAGCATTAACGCTTTTTTGAACTCCATTAACCGCAAATCCAATCGCTACAAAAGAACCAGTATTTCCAGTGCATGAAATTTCACTAAATGCAGAACAATCATAGTCACCGGCTACTGGTACCGTGTAGACACCGCTAGAGTAAGCGCCCGCAGAATCCTTAACAGGAGTTTTGTTGAAATTGATTGTGCCAGAGCCGGCAAATGTGGTGCTGATTGTGCCAGTTGGTGTAATTGAGGAGGCGTCGTTTACTTGTAAATCAATAATTCTAGTGTCTGTGTCGCTACTCATTACAGAGTTTGACGACCATCCAGCTATTGGCACGGAAAAGTTTACAGACATTACTACTGACGAAGCAGTGACCACGTTACCGTTTGCAGGGGTAAGTGAACTAGTTCCAGTAGTTTGTCCTGTTCCAAAATAAACAAGTGTTGTACTGGTTGCAGGCGCTGTTACAATATTTCCTTGAGTATTAGCGAGCGCCTCAGAGTTATCATAGTATCCAACCATTGTCCCTGGATTAGATGAAGTATTATTTATGCTAATTTTTGAACTATCAAGCGATAATCCGCTAGGTAAGGTTAGGGTAGCCAGTGATGCGGCTGTAGTACCAACGGTAAAAGTGCCTTGTACAGACATCATATCGCCGTCACGACGGTAGAAAAACGCTATGTTTGTTGCAGTACCAAAACCCGCGCTCACTGTGGGAGTGTACGCAATCCAGTCCGAAATTTGAGAACCTTTTTGAATTGTCTGCGGACTGCAAGCAAAAGAATCAAAATAAGTAGCAAAAGCAGCACTAGTCGCGGTAGGAAAATAAACGCAAATTCTTACTTGAGCAGTTGAAGCCCCAGTCTGGAAGGTGCCCACGCACTGACCGACACCAGTCGCTTGCACGAAGTTGAAATTGCCTTGAGATGTAAGCCAAACCGAATTCGTTACATCCCACACAGCATAAGCTAGTGAATTGGCAGATGTGCCCGAGAAGTTACAGTTAGTGCCAGCAATACCTGTTACCAATTTATAACTACAGCTGAATGTTAAAACCTTAGCTTGGTCTTCAATATCCAAGTTAAGAACACTAGAAGCCATCATATTACCTGCAGTCGTAGCTGCAGAGCTTGCTAAGCTTAAAGAATATTTTCCAGACAATTGACCGCTCGATACTGCAGACAAAGCCAGCGTTCCAGCAGCACCGCTTCCGAACGTAGGAGTAGCTGTTGGTAAACCGTTGGTCAAAGTGCCAATAGTGCCGAGTGACCATTCAGTAGTTAGGCCGTTTTCCAACTTAGGATTGCTGAAATAATTTTTAATGCTGGGCAGCGGTGTTACAAAAGACATGTATACTCCTTAAATAATGTACCAGTTGGAACCGTCAGAAACCAGTGTAACCCCGTCATATTGGGTTGTCAAGGTTCGCTGTGAAGCTCCGTCAATTGTTTGAGCGCTAGTAGTTGCAATAATAACAATTTGCGAAGAAATGTTTTTAATAGTAACAGTTCGGCCAGTGTTTCCGACAGCAGTGTAAAGCGTGATAGTCTGCGTTGCAGATGGGTTCGCCAAAATCACGTTGTCAGTCGTAGTCGCGCTATACGTAGTCCCGGTCTGCGTAGTTACTGCCTGCAATATATTCTGCTTTGCATTAAGCTGCGTCTGTATAGCCGAAGTAACGCCGCTTACGTACCCAAGTTCTGTGTCCGTAGTAGCAGACGCAACCGGAAGGCCAGAAGCGTTAGATGCCAGCGCCCTATTTGCCGTAATTGCTGCAGTTTCAACAATAGCTCCGCCAGACGATACCATAACGCGGTTATTGTTTAAAGCCGTAGTAGAATTTGTTCCGCCGTTGGCAACTGGAAGCGCTGTGCCGCTATAGCTAATTGCCAGCGTACCAGAAGACGTAATTGGCGAACCGCTTATAGATAAAAAACCTGGAACAGTGGCAGCTACCGAAGACACTTTGTTGTTAAAAGTTGTCCAGTCTGTAGAAGTTAAAACGCCAGTAGTAGAGCCAGATGCTGTTGGCACACCAGTGACTCCGGAATAAGGAACGCTGCTTGCCGTGCCTGCAGTGTACACTCGGTATCCGGCGTTTGAAGACAGCTGGGTCTGGTCGTAAACGTACCACATTTCACCAGTGTCTGTCTGCTTAACTGTGTCGCCGTTCTGAACGGTCGCAGTCGTGAGCGCAAATCGCGCTGCCTGATTAGCAACTATCACTAGTCGCTCAATAGCTGAAGGAGGAATTTGTGTAATTGGAATAAGACCGCTGCCGTCAAGCGTTGCAATACCGTTAGCCGCGCCATAAAGCGAAGTAACGCCTAAAATTGCTGAATCAACATAAGTCTTTGGCGCCGCATCGTCTGGATTAGTCGGCGTTCCTAAATTGGAAACAACACTGCCAGACGCATTTAGCGTTCCAGGAACAGACCAGTCCAGTGCCGTAGTAGTGCCATCAGTTCGAACAAGCGTTCTATGGCCAAAATTTAAAGAAGTATGAATAGCAGAGTCTACGAGACCCGCCGTGCCGTCTGCAATGTCCCAGATACCGCCAACAAAAGTGTTGGTGTAGTCGTAGAAACGCAAAATTCTGTTAACGTGAAGCTCAGAATTAGAAACAATAATATCGCCGTAAATATTTGCCCAAGCTGCAGTTGTGCTACCGAGGGAATAAGTACTGCTAGGTGCTGGCAGTAAATCAGCGTTTATAGCAGTAGTAGTCAGATTGTTAAGAGCGCTATTAGCTTTGTTATTAAACGCGTTCCAGTCTGTGGATGTCAGCGCTCCAGTAGTTGAAGTGTCCGCCGCAGCCAAAGACAGCGCCTGGTCCGCAGTAACCGATAAGCCGTTAGCCGTGCCAATAGACACTTCGCTTATGAGGTCTAAATTACCCGTAAGCGGATTAAGTTGAAAACTTTTGCCCATGTTATGTCCTTACGACTGAAGTCAGTCTGTTAGAACCGTCGTAGCCCAAAGTAACTGTAGCGACCGTAGTAGCACCAAGTTTGTAAACAACCGTAGAAATAAGGCTGGTCGAACCAACATAAGTAACAACCGTGTTGTCGTAAGGCACGGTTACCAAGGCGCTGGCCGTTTTAGCTGATAGCGCACTTAGTGTAGCATCAGTCGCAACGCCCGGAATAGAAGCTTGAGAAGCTGGGTATGTAAAAACAGTAGCCATTTACGCCCCCACAGATTTCATGGTTAAAGTAGCAGTCAGCGTTCCAGAAGCAGAAGAAGGCGCCCAAAGCAGCCTAATGTCTGTAAAAGGGCACTCATTTAGTAGTATTTGAACGTCTGTTTCTGAGGTTATAGTCAAGGCCGCACCAAAAACAAGGTTGTACCAGCTGTCAGAAGACCCGTTTCGGGCTTGGACAACAAAAGTACCGCTAGCGGCTGCCGAAAACAAGCAATGAATAGATAATTTGTCGATTTGTTCTACGTTTGTAGCTGCCGACGTTTGATTAGACCCAGCAGCTACTGCATTAAGCATTTTATAGCTGTGGACAAGACTCTTACGTGCCACGAAATCTCCTTTATGGGTTAAAGGTCTTATAAACCTAAAAGCTCATAAAGGCAACCGCGTTTGGTTACAGTAAAAGCTTTAAACAGATTAAAATTGCAAAGCCACTAACACCATAGATACTAGCAACAAGTGCCGATAACATCACAATTGCTGCCGCTATCCCTATCTTAGCCATATCATACCTCCGTTTTAGTATCTACGGCCATTCTGTCAGCTTTTCCTAGATTTTGCAAGCCTTTTTGGTTCGGTTTAATTACCGGCGTTCCGGCGTCGCCAGATTCAGGCTGGGATTGGAAATTACCTTGCAGCGCTAATAAATTCTGGGGCAGCATTGACTCATCTAGAGACACTCCTAGCAGCGTGCTTAGTGCAATGCGCTTATTGTAAGGCACTGCGTCAGGCTTCTTAGTAACAACGTCTGTAACGTGGTCTACCAGCTTTTTGTACAAATTTGGATAAACGGCTTGCAGCGCTTCTACATGTTCATGTGTCAATTTACCGTGACCAAGCTCGTTTAGAACGTGGATTGGGTTTTCGACTGCATCTACGTAACGCTCAAATTTAGCCATTTCGAAGTTTGATGGCAGTTTTGGCCGCTTAAGCACGTCAATTGCGCTGGGCGCCGACGCCTGCTTAGGCAGCTTCGACTGTAAGAAAGACGCACCTCGTAGCGCTGCGGCGTCTAGGGCTGTTGAAGTCGCTGGGGCCACGGCATATAGGCCGGCAGTTCGCTTATTAGAGCGCTCTAACGCCCGGTCTGGGTCTGCTACTGCTGCGTGTAAATTATCTTGAATGTTTAAAAACGCTTCTTGCCGAGTCTTTGGTTTTCTGCCGTTATCGCCCAAAGACAGCGCGGTCCCAGTCATGCCTTTAAGCGTTAATGGAGCAACGGTCTCCTTAGTCTTTAAGAAAAAGTTTTTAACCGCTTTCTCCATGGATTTGCCAATAGTCTGCTGCGATTTTTCAATCTGCGACAATACGACCATTTTGCGACGCAGGTCTGAATCTGCAAAAACTTTAGCGGAGCCTAAAATTGCCCCGAGCTTGCTGCCAGTCATTAGGTGACCAAATACCATGTCTTTAAACGATACCAGCTTATCTTTATCAATTTTTTTCTCTAAATTATCAAAAATAGTTTCTGCATTGCTGTAAAGTCGGTTAGCGGCTTTCAACTCAGAACTCATTTTTGCGGCCCTAGAATCTACAGTTGCTGCAGCATCTGCAATGTTATAAATCTCTTCTCTTAACATTGTTCGTGCCTTATACAACATATTTTCTTTCATTGTAAATTGACCAGGAACTTTTTCATACTTAATAAGGGCATCAGTCTGCTGTCGCAGTTTCATCAAATCTTTAATATTTAACTCGCCGCCAATAGCAGCCTGCTCTTCCAATTTTGTAATATACTCATTAACAGGTTTTAAAATATGCTCATAACCAGGAACGCCCTCGGCTGGTTTTACAAACTCTTCTCGAAGTTTTTTAGCCATGTCACCAAATACTTCTGTTTTTGTGGGCATTGTTCCTGGGTGTGCTGCTTCCATTACGGCTTGCACATCATCAGATATTTGGCCGATTTTTTCACCAGCTGCCTTATGTGAAGCTTCAATCTTATTTAAAACTTCTTGCGGGCTGTCTTTTATCGTAAGCCCAATATCATTTTTTAAATATTCTGGAAGCTCGTTGTAAAACTTAGGATTTCTTTCTTGCAGCTTAGAAATTTTTGACGGCGTGTCAAAGCCTAACAACTCTGCGCCCGCTTTAGACTTATCCAAAAGACCTTCAGCTTTTGCACCAACGCCTTCAGCAACTCTAGAACCAACAGCTTCCGCCGCACCTAAAACGCCATGCAGCGCGCCGCCGCCGACCGCGCCAATAAGCGCTCCGGTGCCCAACGTCGCCATAATATTTTCAGCGTTAAAATCTGCGTGGCCTAAAGCATGTTCAGAGATTAAGTCTTCCGCCGCAAATACCGCGCCTTCAGCGGCCATTTTTGTAGCCGTTGGAATGATTTTAGCGGCAAGTGATTTTGCAACTGAGCCACTAGCGCCCAGTTTCTCGGTAGCTTTTGTTAAGCCTTTTGCCAGCGTTTTTTCCATTACTGCGCCAGCACCTTCGGCAGCTTTAATACCGATATTGGCCTCGCCTAGACCTGTAAACATGCTGGCAGCCATAGTGCCGTATTCGCCCAAACCAGATGCTACAGGATTTGCTTCTGCTAAGCCGCTTAATGTCTCTGCAGGAACGCCGAGCTTTCTAAGGGCCAAGTCTGATAGGCCGCCAGTCATGCCTCGGGCAGCACCTAAAACTGCCGCAGTGCCCTCACTGTCGCCGTACTTTTCGTTTAAAATACGGTCAGCGCGTTGATGTGCGTCTTCAACCGTGTAGCCAGATTTTATAGCTTTATAAGCATTGGCAGCCGGCAACGTTCCAGCCTCGCCGTCTGGAGAAATGACGTGCAGCTCTTCGTCGTTGTGCATTGTATAATTGCCTGTAGCCAGCTTAGTTTGCAAATCAGACAGCGGCACGTTCACAACAGCATTATTAACGTGGTCATAAAGCGGAGTAGACGGCTCGCCCGCTTGCGCCGTATTAACTATTGGAGTTTCGTCCATGTATTACCTCGATGGTTTAAATCCTAAGTCTACATTATTTTTTGGCTGAAGTCCACGGATTTTTGCTTCCATGTTTAATTTTTGGTTTGTGTTTTTCAGCAGGGTTTTCAATTTTTCAACTTCTATAGACTTCAAAGACGTTAAACTTTCTGGGTGACCTACAATTTTATCTAAAAACTTTTGGTCGGCGTCCGTCAGCGATTTAAAGCCCATTAACTCTCGCATAGGACCATACTGGAGGCCAATCATGGTTTGCATCTTTGTATGTTCTGTGGGCGAAAGCTTGTTAAACTTTGCACTGTTTGCATAGTTAATAGCGTCTGAAATTCCCTTTTGCAGCGGCTCTAGCTCCGCCCGCGTCTTCTGAAACGCCTCGCGGTCTTCTTTTGTCGGTGCAAAACCATATTTAGGAACATAAGTTTCTTGATATTCTTTAGGCAACATTTTTATGACTTGCGGGTGCAGGTCCTCAGACGTCTGGCCTTGCATCAATTTGTTCATAAACTCACGCTGATAAATAGACTGCTTCAGCTGACCAACTTGTGTTGCTTGTTCTGCAGACAATTGCGCACTAAGTTGCTGCGCCTTTGCTTTAATTTCTGGCGCTTGATAACGACCAGCAATAGCATCTAGTTGATTTTTTGCCTTTTCAAGCATAATAGCGCGAAGAGCAGTTTCTGCGTGCATTTTATCGCCAAACTGCTGGTGCAAATCTTGCAGCAAGTTCTGCGACACTTCCATGCCGGCTCGCTTGCGCATTAAATCGCGTTCGATATTAAATTTCTGCGCGTCAATATCGCGGTCGATGACCTTATTAATCATGTCGAGACCAACGTTGCCACCTTTGCCTGTAAGCGCTCCGCCGATACCGCCGAGAGCCACAGCAATACCTGCAGCCAGTTTTTGGCTCGTAGTGCCGTTTACAAAAGGATTGGCTCTGTTTGCATTAAGTTTGTCAGAGTCTGAAGGGTTTAGCAGCTGCTGCTGGATGCCTTTCAGCGCGTTCATTTGCTCGTCGGCTTTAGCCGTAGCATCTTTCTGATAACGCTCTACCTGAGACGCTCTTTTTGCGTACTCGGCATCTAAATGGTTCAAGTAGTTAGAAGTAGCTGTAGCTTTTGCGGCCCCGGCATCTGCTTCTGCTTGAATGCCAGACAATCGAGCGTTGTGCGCCTGCTCAAGTTTATTCAGCGTTTCGTACTCGGGCAATTTTGGCAGGTCCAGCGGCTTCTCCGCCTCTGGTCTAGGTGCGAACGCTGATTTATCTACGGGCGCTGTTTGAATTTGTGGCTGTGCCTGCTGCGGCTGCATCTGCTGCTGTTGTGGCTGCTGCGGCTCTTGCGCGGCTACTGGCGCGGCCTGGTCTTGAGGCACTAATTGCTGGCCTGCAAGATTTGCCTGTATTTGGTCAGCGTGTGGAAGCTGCGCTGGCAAATTGTTTAAATCACTTAAATTGTGAAAAAAATTACCAACTCCATTTATAGCAGATTGAAGCGTAGAGCCTTCATACTGAGCTGGGGGAATAGGTTGTGCTACTAAGTTTGAAGCGTCGTCTGCCATATTATCGCTCCTTCTTTTTTTCTGCTTGAGACTTTGAATTAGCGTGGGCTTTTGCAGCAAGAGCCGCGCCTAATGAAGAGCTTTCGGCTTTTTTATCTGCCTGCTGCCGCTTTAGCAATTCAGCTGCAAAGTTGTGAATCTCTTTAGCGCCGGCAGCAACTACTGACCTAGGAATAACCATTTCACCAGGCGATAGTACCGCTGGCACAGTGTCATTAGTAGGCGAATCGCCTTTGACTTCCGCTTTTCCTGGCACAACCGCGCCTGTAGACAGGCCAGGATTTGCCATTGCTCCGCCCATAGGGCCTCCAACAGCAGTCCCGCCGCCAGTGGGTGCAGACATTTTTTTAATAATGCTGCCAATTTGCCCGCCAGCTTTTGACGTATCTGGACCGGTGTCTGATGATGGCTTAAACATGTTAGCGTAGTAGTTAAAATCGTGTGGTGCAGAGCTGCTGGCGTCCACTTCAACTACTCCTCCGTCTGCGTATGCTTGGGCAATGCCTTGCATAGAGTCTTCTACAAGTCCGCCTTCCGATTTTTTTTGGGCGCCAGGGACAACTCCTCCTTTATTCATAGCCATCATTGCCAGATTTGCCCCAGTATTCATCAAATTACCATACATGTCTTTTTGAGACTTATCGTGCTGAGCAATGTTTGCCGCGAGCGCTGAGCCTGACCCAGTAGCTGCCCCAACGCCTGCAGAGCGAGCGTTTTGCAAAGAGTTTAAATAGTTCTGATAAGCGCCTTGTTGCTGTTGCTGCTCCTGCATGCGGGCAATTGCTGATTGTTGTGCCGTTGCTTGTTGCATTTGTGCGCCTGCCATAGCTGCTTGGCGAGCTGCTAGCGCTGGGTTCACAGCTCTGTTAGCTTTTGCCGCTGCGACCTGCTGAGCCAGCGTTCTATCTTGGGCTTGCTGCAACTGAGCTTGAGCTATAGATGGTCCTTTTCCCATAGCTTTGTCAGCCAGTTGATTGGCAAAGTCTGCGCGGTTCTGGTTCTGCGCGCCGTAGTCTGCCGCTGCTTGCCTAGACATGTCTAGCGCTAGACCTTGCGACTCTGCTAACCCGCCCTGATTTGGAGCGTCTCCGGTATGTCCGTCTGGATTCATACCAAGCGCCTGTTTTCCCATGTTTACAATGCTGCTAATCGGATTAAAACCGCCCACTAAAACCTCCAAATATACAAAAGCTTATATGTTTTTCTTAAAATATAACATAGTTTCAGTAACTTTACTCAACTTATATCCTCGCGCTATTAAAACGGCCACAGAGCGCTCCGTAGTCGGCAGCCCTACAGCCGCAGACCCCATTATTTCCGTGCATTTGCGCTCTTTTGCCCACTCAATGACCGCGTTTTCCAACTCAGTACCGGCCCTTGATTTACGATGTTCAGGAGCCACAAAAATGTCTTCAAGGTAACAAACAGAAGTCCCAGGAACGATAAAGTAAGTAGCAAAGCCATATTCCGTTTCCAACATTTCTTTTCCATAAAGCTCCTTAATGTACGCAGCCCACACTGTACGCCTCCAGCTTACAATTGTAAGCCAGAAGCTGCTTAATGTCAAGTAGTTCCTGCACTGTTTCCAGTTCCTTTTTTGTAAAGTGCTGGTTTTAAGCCAATTTCTGCTGCAAAATTGCTTAAACTAAAGCTCTCACCAGGAACGCCGCTGTTAATATCTTCAATTTTGAACCTAAATGCTTCGCACTTTTGACGTTTTGGGAAAATACGCCATTGAAACAGAGGGTCCGATTCTATATATAGGCTGCCCGCCGAAGACTCTAGCGATGTTGTAACAGGCGTCCCTAAAATGCTACCAGCCGTGACTGTGACTGAAGTAGTATAGTTAATGTCGTAGTCGTAGCCCATGCTGACTTTAAAGTTGCAAGTACTTTTATACGTACCGAGCAGTAGCATTTTATAAAAGCGCTCAAACCCTTGAATGCCTTGTACCATATCGCCGGTGCTAGAATTGCCGCCAAAAGCAATCCAAGCAGACGTTAGTTTCATTGGTATAAACGCACCGTTATCAGTGTAAACATCTTTAGTTTCTACCCACGTCTCTGCCGTATTGTTGCGTAAATACGTAAACATGCCACTATACATTACCGCGTCTGCTGCCAATATATTGCTGAATGTTGCCCACCTACGGTGCAAGTAGTCGTATACTAAAGCTGTGCCTTCTGCTGTTGTAAACCGCACTTGGTTAGTGCTTTCTAACAGTGTTGCTGACGTTATATTTAAATTTTTATACACTTCCACAGGCGCGCCAATGTAGTTAACCGTCATGCTTCTGTTTAAAAGGTATATTCCCTTATTTGTTGAAAACATAAGCCCATCCGGCGTTCTTACAACGCTATTGGGATTGTTGCAGCCTACATCTGTAGTAATAAGCGCTGGCCTACGGTAATCATTTTGTTCGCCAGTGTTAAGCGGACCTTCGCCATTTTCTACAAATATTGCTTCTTCTTTTAGCACTATAAGGTTATCGTCAATAACCCCAAGCGCTACCGCATCACCGCCGTATTGGTCCAACTGCACTGTGAGTGCTGAGTTAAACTCTACAGGTTCCCCCTGCCCATTTGCTTTTGAATATTGCAGCGTTTTTCTGTCCGACAGTATAGTAAATATGCGGCCTTTGTATGGTGCCATAAATACGTTTGGTAGCGCTGCCTCATTTTCTAAAATGCCGCCAGTGTTGTATAGAGTTTCTTTTGATATTAGTGTTGCGTCCGGCGTAGCGTCTATTACTGTAATATACGGATAATTTTTAAAATTAGTATTTCTTGCGTAACCGGAAAGTCCGCTAGTTTTATAGTACGTCGTCCCGTTTAGTTCTGTTCGATAAATCTCCAGTACTACCGTAGACTTAAAGGTGGGCTGCAGCGGCTGAATATTAATAGCAACTTGCCATTTATTGCTGCCGCTTGTTGCTGTAAGAGCTATAGGCGGCAAGAACGTTGGGTAGCTGCGATGTAAATTACCTTGCGAGTCAGTCCATGACCACACAGCTGCGTAGCTATAAGAGCCTCCGGTAGTAGTAATTCCCGAGGTTGTGTTGATTGAGGCGGTTAAAGTTGCGTCAGAATTTTGAATTAGCGTCGCTGACGTAGTAGTAGGCATAGAGCAAGTTTGTGGTGCTTGTAAAAAATTATGCTCAACTATTTGCTGACCATCGTACATCATTGTAATGCTGCCAGAAGTGTGCAAGTTGTTGAGCATTTCCACGTCAAAAAAGTTAGCCGCAGTTGAAAAATCAAAATCCACTTCAGAAATTTTTGTGTTTACTGTATTTCCGTTGAACGCTGTTTGTGCCGTAACTACGTCGTTTACAAGGACAGCCACAGTTGCATATTTTCCGTTGACAGAAACCATTGCTGGAAGTTGCTTATAATCAACTCCGCCCAACGTACCGTCATCATTATATACAACAGAATCGACAAATGCTCGTGCCTTTATGTTGCCGGCGGCATCCATTAAGTATGCACTGTCTGTTCGCACAAAACTAGATGCGGCAGAGCGCACATACTTTCTCGGGGTAACACAAAATTGCAGCGTTCCTCCTACGTTTATAGCTTTGCTGATAATGTGGTAGCCGTGCGCAATTGTAGAAACTGCCGAAACTGTGTTATTGCCTGACAATGCGAACGTGTCTAGACAGGCTCCGCCAGTGGTGCTTTCAGCTATAACATATTCTGCAAAAACGATTGTTTTAGTGCTGTCGCTTGGAGACGTATTGCCAACTGCACGAGCAATCCCCGGATATGCCGAGGTAACAGTTAAAGATGTATAGCCTGCTATTGTGTAATTAGAAGACACAGAACCAGAGGTAGTAACAAGTACAGTTTCAAACGAAGGGATGCCTGACACTTGTTTTCTTGTATATATTATTCTAAATTTATTATTTTCTGCATTAATACTAGGAAAGTACGTTACTTCCCCTGCTGCATTGTCCCACGCAACAGATTGAAACAGTTTTGTAAAAGATGAAGATACGCCAACGCAAAAAATCCTATTTTCATCAGAAGCGTAAAAAGTTACGCCAAGAACATTGTTTGATATTGCGGTATCTAGATATAGTAACGCGCCTGTGCCAAACGGCTCTATATATAAAAGCAGAGTTCCCGCAATTGTAGACACGTCAGACGCAGAAATCCAAGAAGTGTAAACTCTCCAGCCACCATTATTGGCCGTATATGTAACAACAAAATTATTGTTAAAAAAGTTAACTTTGGCCACGTCTCCGCCAAGGTTTATTTCTGACAATATCGAATCTGTAGCCGCGTCTCTAAATTGTGCAACAGAATTATAAACAATACACTTTATCCCGTTGCCGACAGCAATGTCTGGGTTTCCCAAGTACGTGTCTTGCGATTTTATAACTTTTTCAGAAATAGCTACGGATGGGTATGCGCCTTTATTGGACCACTTAGAAACGCCTTCTCCGTATGTGTATAAATTGCCATTGTTATACTGTAGCAGCTCATTTTTAAAAGTAGACAGCGCTGCTCCGGCCACATTAATAGAGGACGTCGGGTAAATGTTTGTGGGTTTTGGTACGTATCCGTACCGCTTAGAAACTGACCCTGTTCTGGTATAAACAACGTTGTCAGCTTCTAAAAAACGCGTAGGTATTACGTTTTTTTCGTCTGTTTTTGTGTCAAGACCGTCTACTATAGACATGCGGACGGTCTGTTTTTGAAGGGCCATGTAAACTCCTTTACGATTGCTCTCAAAGTTTACGACTTATCGCGGTCGTTGTTTAGTTTAAAAAACCCAAATAGAAACTATTGTGGGTGTAGTAGCTTTTAATGTTAAAAATGTGTCTGTTAGCGCGGTGTCAAATACTGTAGCTGCCGTGGACCGCTTTACGACGATATAACCAACTGGTATTCTGCCAAGTTTGTGAGATACTTTTGTATCGTTGGTTGTCAAAGTAATGCCGGTAATTAGCACTCCGTTCTGCAGCGGAGTTGACAGTGTACGCAAAGCCGCATCAACGTTTTCTTGAATAAGCTGCAACGTTACGTCGTTTGTATTAATCTTGCGTAGACTACGCGGCTGTGCCATTAGTTAGAACTCCGCCAAAACCAGTACTCATTATTTTCGGCGTAAATATCGCTGATAGTCTCTGGCTGCCCCGCATCGCGGTTGTCGGCCATTTCTTCCAGGCGTTTTTTCAACGCTTGTTTCTGCGCCATTAGAACGCTGACGTCTGACTCTTCCTTCTGCAGCATTTTTATAGCCGCGTCAACGATTACATACTCCGCATACTGGTTTAAATCATCATACTGGTCTGTGTCTGCCGTCAAAACTGCAGCCTTGGGCACATACCACAACCGAGCGTTGTACGACGAGTCTGGAGCTGGCGAAAACTTAATCTTGCTGCCCATTAGGCGATAACGAATAGATGGACCTAGCAGCAAACCCCAAGTCAGGTCCTGGTTTCTATTACGCTCGTTAAAGTTAAATGGTCGAACGCTGAACCAGTTGTTACCCTGAATATTAACGTCGAGACCCTTCATTTTATAAAAGTCCGACGGCAAACTATAGTCGTTAGTGCCTAAAGACGTGGTAAAGCTGTAATCTGAAAGAAAGTAGTCGGACCCGTAGGCAGAGACTAGCAAATCATGAAGCTCCGCAATAGAGCTATTGATGTAGCCATTAAGCTCGGCATCCGACACAAAATCTGAAGTCTCCATATCAGACCTTTGTCTAGCCCTATTACGGAGTTCAAGTAAAGTAATCATTTAAGCACCTAAATATACCCTAAAAGGTACGAAATGAGCTACGAGCGCTGATTTTATACCCAATAAGGTATGAAAAAAGTAGACCCTAAACGGTACGTGAGACCGATAGGGCCTGTTAAAATTAAGGTTGTTCTTCGGGCTCTTGCTCGTGTTCAGCAGCTTCCTGCTCAGGTGATTCGCAAAGCTCGATAAGAGCTTTAAGCGCTTCTGCCACTGCAAGCGGGCTTTTAGACTCGATAGCCTGCAAAAACTCTTCTCCAGCGGTTTTAAGCGCGGTAGAATCGTCTTGCTCGGCGCCGTCTTCAGACTGCGGAACTTCTTGCTCTTCGGGCTTTTTACCCATTTTGGCCATGATAATAGTGGCCATTTTCTTTTTATCATCTCGCATTAACATATTAAGTCCTATCTAGCTGTAGAGTTTTTAAGCACGATTAGAACGTGGATTTTTGATGCAGCGGTAACGTCTGCTTTAACACTAGAAAGTGATGTGCAGACTACAATTTGTTTTGCAGATGTAACGTCTACAGACGAAATAAATGCGTCTACAGTAGCCAAAGAGCTTTCCATAGTCAATTGGACAGATTGGCAGCCTACCCATTTATCGGCCAAAGTGAGCGTGTATTCGCCGGTAGCAGAGTGTGTAACAGACGATACAAGGTCTGAAAGCGTTGTAGAAAGAACTGCACCTGCAGAAGACAGGCTGATTGTGCCGGCTTCGATTACAATGCCTTTTTTTCGTGTGGTAAGAAATTGGTTGAGGTATTTGTTGGCCATTTAAAACTCCTAAAACCCTAATATTAAGGGCAACATGAGGGAAGCGTTATTGCTTCTATAGCAGCCCTGCCGTTTGTTTTAGGCAAAAAAAAGCCCCAGGTTTCCCCAGGGCCTTTAGGCTATTATTGCTTTAAATTAATTAAGCAAGTTTGATATTAGCATTTCTGCCGGGTGCCCTGCACCCAAGCTGCGCGTAATAACCAACACGGACTTCTACTGAGTCGGCGTTGCTATCACGAAGCATCTTAAGTCCATCTGTATCCAGGATTTTAGGCGCTTTACCCAAGCTGTACAATTTCCATACGTCCATTTCAAGCATGAAAGCACGGTCATTAGGGCAGTTTTGGTCAGGAACAACTTTAATTGGTCCACGAGGTCCGTTAATCTGAATACCTCGGAACATGATTTCAGCGTTTACTTTCATGTCGATGTATTGGATTTTGCTTCCCAAAGCTTTTTCAAGGTCAGCGTATTTGCTGTAAGACATGAAGCAGTGAGTAGGTTTTCCACCTTCACGAGCTACACGGCTAGCTGCAGAAATAAGCGCTTCTTCGATAGGCATTGCAGAACCGTCGAAACGGATACCAGCCAATCGAGTAGCGTCAGAAGAACGGTCAACTGAGAAGAAAGAATCGCCTGAAGTTGGAGCAGTATCTGGCAACCAAGCTTGGAGACCTTTAATCTTAGCGTCATAGTCACCTTGTACGAAAAGGTAGTCGTTAGCTGCAACAGTAGCAATGCTAGAAGACAAAGCGTTAGCAAAGCTGATAGTTCCCAAGTCACGGTCAACGCCAGTGATTTGTGCAGAACCAGACTTTACAGACCCGCCGCCGTCAGCAGAAGAAACAACAACAGTCATTCCTTTTTCGAAGTTAGTAACAGACTCTACGTCAGCCAAAGTTACAGTAGTAGTTCCTTGTCCAGAAGCGATTTGACCGATTGAGCCAGAACCTTTTCTGTACATAGCAACTGCAAGTGAACGGGCAGCTGAGTGGATAGCGCCGTCAATCTCAGTAGTAGCAGCCTCAAGAAACGCGTTTGCATTGCCTTTAGAAGCTTCGAGGGTCTCGTTGTCAATTGATGCAAGAGAGTAGTCTCTAGCACGAGTAAGAACGAAATCCTTCAACTGGCTGTTAGTCTTGTTAGACTGAGCAGTGCTGAAAGTCGCTGAACGACCTTGTGGGTTTCCATAGATTATTGGAATTGGCAGGTTTTTTCCGCCGAATTGCTCATACTTTGACATAAGAGCCAAAAGGGGATTGTCCTGGTAAACCATGTTTTCAACTCGGTCGCTAGTATAGTGTACTTTAAGCGCCGATGCGAATGATGTTAAATCGAGAGCCATAATGTGTGTCCTTTGTGTACCGGATGGGGCCTCTGTGGGCTGATTTCCGGGTTAGTTGCGGTTTTGCCGCGTTATTGTTAATATTTTCTAAACCGTTGCGTTTGGCAGATAGGCTATTGACCATCGTCCCAGCGAATTAGCTTTGCTGCTTCGCGAAGACTTTCCTCTGCTGATAACTTGCGGCTGCCATTGCTTGGTACGTTGGCTGCGGACGTATTCGACAGGGTTGGCGCTGTCTTTGTAGCTTGCGGTTTAGGTTGTGAAGTTTGCTTAAACTTCTTTAGCTCGAATATTTTTTTCGCTTCTTCTTCTAAGTGGGCTTCCACTGCATCCGCGACTTCTTTAATGTCAGGGACGGTTTTATTCTGTTGATAAAAGTTTTCTGCGACTTCGAACATTAGGTCGGTCGCACCATTCGCGGCAATAAGCTCGTAAGTGTCGGCGTTCTGCTTTACAAAATTGCCGATTTCAGCTTTATAACCGTTTACAGCTTGCTCATAACGCTGATTTGCTTCCATTTCTTCTTTTTCTCTCAGCTTTTTCTCTAGCTCTTCAATTTTACTAAGAGCTTTAGACTCGATTTCTTCCTGCAGCCGCTTCATTTTCATGTCAACGGTCGGATTTTCGTCGTTCATCTGCATTTCAATGAGCTGTTCCATTGTAATGCCGCGTTCTTTAAGAGCTTTTAGCGGATTTTCCTTAAACGCTTGCTCAAAGGTCTTCAACTTGCCTTCAGTATCTTTAGACTTGCCCTCAAGTTCTGCTAGTCTTTTGTTTAACTCAGCTTCTTTCGCTCGCACACTTTGTTCGTAAGCCCTGATTTCTTTTTGCTTGCGCGTCAACGCTGCAAATTTTGGGGCTAAAAAGTCCTTCTTACCTTCAGATGCTTCTTCAGTTTTGGCTTCCGTAGTCTCGCCAGCCTCGCCTGTGAGCTTAGCCATCACTTCTGGGCTAAATTCTGCGGCACTGTCTGAGCTTGTTTCGGCAGCTGAAATAGGTGCGGTGGGTGTAGATACTTCTGACATTTTAATACCTCGTTGCTAGTTAGGCTTACGCCTGCGAGACCTTCATGGTCAAGCTATTGAAACGTAAGCGTTTGGCCTAGGCTACGGGGGCTCCTGCGGTCGGTAGTGCCTGCATGTCAGACGTTGGCGGCGCTGCTGGAACGCCTGTCTGTGCGGGAGCGCCAGCAACGGGATTAGCGGCTGCCTGCGCTTGCGCAACGCTGTTTTGGGCTTCCTGGTTAGCTTGGTCCAGCAAGTTTTTAGCGTCAGAAATCCAGCGTCTTAGCAGTTCTAAATTTTCTTCCGGCGCTTTTTGCGACCTGTACATTAGATAAGCCTGCTGCATTTTGACAATACCATACTGCAGGTTTTGGAAGGGCTCGGGCGTTTCATACTCGCCGGTGTCCATCATCAGCTCAATTTGGCGTTCAATGTCTTCCGCACCCGCGTTGGCCATATTGTAATACGCTTTTAAATCTGGAAAGTCTAGCAGCTTCATGCCATCTTCTTTAGAAACAAGGCCGGCCTGCATAAGTTCTTGAACTTCTTGCAATCTGGCTGCGGGCGTTTGAGAAAGAGCAGACGCTGGAAAAACTTGCATAATGTATTGGTCTTCTTCCATGTTAACGTCTTCCCAGTTTATAGTCTTGAGAAAGCCGCTGCCAGGAACTTGCACCGAAAAATTGCCGGTATCTGCTGCAATGTCTTTAGCAATGTCTATCATTATTTCAGCCGCGTCTAGGTAGGTCTTTTCATATCTTTTAGAAACGGCCTTAAAACGCTCTGATTCTATTTCGTTGTAGGTGCGCAAAGCTTTGCCGGAATCTAGGCCAGCTGGCTTTTGACTTTGTGCGGACATTTGGCTGACGCCGACAATTTCGAACGCTCGCTGGTATAGTCGGTCTACGTGCGTGAATAACTCGGTCGGTATAGAGCCAAGCTTGCCTTCCGTCGGTGCGGTGCCAGCATAACGTATGATGCCGCCGATTTTGTTGTTAAGGTGCGCGGTGACTACTTTCGAACTTGCTTCTAGGAAAATTTTTGGAACGCTGACTAAGTGCATAGAGACTTGAATAGTTCGAAGCAGTTTATTAATCTCTAGCTGAAGGCCGGTCAACTGCTCAGCAATGCCTTGGCCCCAGAAGCCCAGTGGCTTTAAATTCCAGCGAAAGAAGACGAACGGAAAGTAGTCTTTGTCCCAGTCACCGTCATATAGCAGCTCGTTGTTGATGCAAATAGTGTGGCGACCATCCTTAGCTTTCTCGCCCGACGGCAGATGCCACGATTCTACGACCAGCAACATATCGCCGAGTTTGTCTTTGTACTCATCTTGACGCCCGCTATCGTTGGCTGCAGCATCTATCGCGCCTTTAGAACCCGGAAACATTTCTTTCAGCACGTCTTTGTGAATCCACTTGCGTTGGTGCAATTGTCTAGGCAAGCTGTAGTAGGACTCGTTATCGTCTATCATCAGCTCGTCGATGAAAACGCGTTCTGCTTTAATCTCGTCGCCGTCGCGGTAAATTTTGACAGCGCCTGTGCCAAAGATGCAGCTGTCTTGGAACGCCTGAATGGCCTTGTCGTAGTAGTCGGTAGCATAAAAGCAGCCTTCGGCAAACTTGCTCAGCTTTTCAGCTCTACGCTTTAGCGAAAAATTGCCGTCATCTGTCAAGAAGTAAGGTCTTGGGTTGTTTTGGCCGATTTTAGAAGTGACTGTGTCAATCATGGATTGAACGATGTTAAGCGTGACTCTGTTCTGTACGTTGTAAGACTGCTCTGTCCGCATATAGTTATAAGCATTAATGCCTTGAAACTCGTGGTTGCCATAGAGTCGCATGTTGCGTAAGTTGTCGCTTTGTCTGTATCCCTGACGCTGGTCTAGGTTCTTAATATATGCAAAAATAGCTTTTTCTACGTCATGCTTTTGTTTAAACCACTGAGAATCCCATGTAGAGAAATTAGTGTCATTAGACATACTTGTTTCCTTTTCGTATGTTGTCAGCCGCCCAAAGTGGCTGTAAGTTTGTAAAATGGTTAGCAGCTAACTGCTCTTCTTGTTTAGTTAAATCAAAACTTGTTAGCGGCTTAATGTGGTCAATGTGCCACTGGCCGTAATTGTCCCAAGTCATGCCAGTTTGGAACTGCTGCTCTATATAATGCTTAAGCTCTTTTGGTGTGCAACTGACTAGTTTAAATGTGCCGTGCGACTTTTGGGCCTTGCATTTTTTTAAAGCTTTAGCCAATCTGTTTCTTAAGTTAGTGGCAAGTTTGAACGCGGGGTTCTCGGTTCTTTTTTTAGCGCAATATACCCTGACGTATTCAGTCCGATGTTCTGAGTTGGCACGTTTCCAGTTGGCCCAATTCAAAGCAAGTTTTTCCTTGTGCGCTGCTCTGTACTTTTTAAACTTAATGCTGGTACAACTCTTGCATGCTGCTCGCAGGCCGTGCCGGCCTTGTTTGGCCCTAGAAAAGCAGCTAAAATCTTTTGCAGTTTTGCAAGTTGTGCATACTTTCATTTGGTTGCAGTATCCTTTTAAGTTATCGAGTAGACCAGTATAGTAATTGCTCTTCCTCAGGTATTTCTTTGTTGCCATCAGCCAGTTTAGCCGATGCAGCTGGTCTATCGACGCCAGCGGGCGAAGTTTCGTCTAGTACGTTGGGCAGGCTCTCAACGTGTGCAAGTTCTGAAAATTCTGCTTTGATTCCAGCGACTTCAATAGACTTAAGCTTTTGCGCCCGTGCCCATAGTAAAAAGTCTTTTAGCTCGTTTATAGACGTTATCATGTGTTAAAACCCCCGTGTTTGGATAAGTCTCATTATGACACGACTAGTCTTGAGAAGCAAGTTTTTTTTTTTGCAAGGACCGTGCCACGACTGCGGGCGTTGCTAGCCGGATGCAAAAAATGTGCCAAGGTT